>OKWN01000741.1_pt1 | contig 10763 bp, 12 predicted proteins | sample 1607151 | NCBI WGS metagenome assembly OKWN01 (sample SAMN07501046, study PRJEB24779) | human gut metagenome | isolation source: stool | host: human infant | place: USA: Pittsburgh, PA | reverse complement strand
TCCTCCATATGTAAATAAATTATTTTGCATTGATATTATACTATAAAAAAGAGTATTGACAATTCAATCAATACTCTTTTTATTAATTTAATTAGTAGAAATTATTCTTATGTATCATTTTAAATCTAACTTTTCATTTAATTTTATTATTAAACTTCTATCTATATATAACCCTACCATCGATATCGCTAACATTTTGGCATCCAGTAAGTCTCATAGTAGCCTCAAACTCACCTATAATCTTATTAACATACATCTCAACACCTTCTTTACCACCACCAAAGCTAGCAGTAACAAAAGGTCTTCCTATAAGCACGCCATCAGCCCCAAGTCCTATCAATTTAAGAACATCAACACCACTTCTAACACCACCATCAACTAAAATAGTTATCTTGCCTTTAACAGCTTCAGCAATAGCAGGAAGTACATCCGCTGCACCTGGGGTACAGTCTAAAACTCTACCACCGTGATTAGATACAACTATGGCATCCACACCAGCTTGAACAGCAAGCATAGCATCTTCTACAGTCATTATCCCTTTCACTATAAATGGTAGCTTAGTAGCTGCTTTTAACTCTTTTAAAGCTTCCACGTCTTTTGGTACAACAGTTTTTCCATGCATTGATAAAGTAACTAGTCCACATGCATCCACATCTACACCAACAGCAAAAGCTCCAGCTTCTTCAGCTAATTTTATTTTCTTTATTATGTCGTGATTTTCCCAAGGCTTTATAAATACTATACCTTGGCCATCGTTTTCTTTTAATACATCTAGGTTGTCCATTAAGAATGAATCTACAGCAGTATCACCAACCATTGGGAAGATTCCTGTTTCTATACATCCTTCTACAACTGGAGTTATGTATTCTCTTTCACTTATTTTTCCACCCATATTTAATGTAGTTCCTGTTATAGGAGCTGCAAATATAGGTGCTTTCATTTTCTTCCCAAATAATTCTACTGAAGTATCTGGCTTAGATACATTATGTATAACTCTCATGTTTATTTTAACATCTTGTAAACTTTTGAAGTTTTGTATAAAAGCAGATCCAGTTTCTTTTCCACCCATTCCTGGAACTTCTCCTGCACAAACTACTCCATTACAAGCTTTACATACCCTACAACTTCCATTTAAGTTTTCTCTTGCTTCTTTTAGCATATCTTTATAATTCATTGTTTATTCCCCTCCAATAATAATTCACTTAAAAATTCTTCCATTAATATTATAGCTTATAACACATTCTTAAGGAAACTTTTTCTATGTATTGGTGTTATACCATTTTTTTCTATAGCTTCGTAATGCTCCTTTGTACCATATCCTTTGTTTGATTTAAACCCATACTCAGGATATATTTCATCATATTGGCACATCATTCTATCTCTAGTAACCTTAGCTAAAATACTTGCAGCTCCTATTGATATTGACTTTGAATCACCTTTTATTATTGGATTTTGTTTTATATCAACCCCTGGTATTGTAACAGCATCTACTAATAAGTAGTCTGGTTGTTTTTTCATTGAATTTAATGCTTTTTTCATTGCCATATATGTGGCATTTAAAATATTGTAGTCATCTATTTCTTCATTGTCCACAATTCCTATTCCATAATCTAGGGCATTTTCTTTTATTATTTCATATAATTCTTCTCTTTTACTTTCTTTGATTTTTTTAGAATCATCTATTCCTTCTATTTTAGTGTGTGGCGGTAAAACAACTACAGCAGCAACTACAGGCCCTGCCAGTGGTCCTCTACCAACCTCATCTATTCCACCTATGTATAAATATCCTTTTTCATATCCATCATTTTCGTATGTATTTATAAGTTCTAGTCTTTCATCTTCTTTTCTTATAGCATCAAGTTTTTTAGCTAAAGACACAGCTAGTTTTTGCACTGATTTTCTTTCGTCACTTTTTAAAATATCTATATATTCTAAGTATTGATCCACCTTTAGATTATCTACTATTTCTTTAATTTCTTTTACACTTTTATTATTCATGGTAATCTCCTTATTGTTTATTCAGTTTTATTATGTACTCACCTGTTATATTTTATCATAAAATTTGTTACGTTCATATCTACAACGATTTATCTTTTCTCTACTTCAGATAAATTCATTGCTCAAAATTCATTTTGCTCATGTAACAAGTGATTTATTTAAAAAAAGCCAGCAGAATTAGCTTTATCTGTTGGCTTTATATATTGATTTAATTTGCTTTTTTACATAATTTTAAATTTTCATCATAATCTATTCTTGCTATTTTAAATTTAAGTGCTATCATTACCAATGAGACTATTGGATTTATTAAATTTAACAAAGCATATGGTGCATATATAAATGCTGATATCCCAAGTGTTCCTGCTATATAAGCACCACAAGTATTCCATGGTATAAGTGGAGAAGTTAAAGTTCCACTATCTTCTAATGCTCTTGATAACATCTTTGGATGTATACCTCTTTTTTTGTATTCTTCGCTATACATTCTTCCTGGTATAACAATAGATAAATATTGTTCTCCAGCTATTATATTAGTAAATGTACAAGTTAACATAGTACAAAATACTGTACCAAACACACCTTTTGCAGCTCTCAATATGGACGATGCTATTACTTCAAGCATCCCTGTCTTTTCTAGTATTCCTCCTAATCCTAGTGCACATATTGTTAATGATACAGTTGACATCATATTCATAAGTCCACCTTTAGATAACAACATATCTACAGATTCTATACCTGTAGTAGATACATATCCATTAGTCGCCGCTTCTAATATGGCTCCTATGTCTTGTCCTTGGAAAAATATTGCTATAATAACACCTACCAATGCTCCGCAAATAAGTCCAGGGATTGCTGGTACTTTAAGCATAACTAGCACAATTACTATAACTGGTCCAATTAACAAAAACGGTGATAAAGTATTAAACGAAGACTCCAGTGTGTTGCTAATTAATTGAATTTGACTTATATCCAGTTCTTGTCCAGAATATTTCGTCCCCATTATACCAAATATTATTAATACTATTACTAAGGATGGTACAGTTGAATATGACATATATTTTATGTGAGTAAATAAGTCAGTACCTGCCATTGCTGGTGCCAAATTAGTTGTCTCAGATAGAGCAGATAATTTATCTCCAAAATATGCTCCAGATATAATAGATCCTGCAACTATTCCTACTGGTATACCTAAGCTTTGACCAATACCTAAAAGTGCAACACCGACTGTTCCCATAGTGCTCCAAGATGATCCCGTTGCAAGAGATACTATAGGCATACTATTACTGAGGCCACCAAGAAAATATTTGGTGATATGACTTTTAATCCCCAATAAATCATACTTGGGACCACCCCACTTATTACCCAAGTTCCTATAAGTATACCTATTATCATTATAATCAAAATCGCTTGCATAGCCATTTTAATACTATCAAACATACTGATTTCTAACTCAGTCCATTTAAATCCTAGTCTATATACTCCTATGGCCCCTGCTATAGCTGCAGCTCCTATAAGTGGTACATGTGGTGATGCCTCAAACATAAATATTCCTATTCCTAAAAATAACGCTAAGCATATTATCGGTATCATTACCTCTAATAACGATGCCTTCCTACTAATCTTTTGCTTCATTTTAAATTCTCCCCTTATCAATAGTTTAATTTGAATTTTTTGAAACCTATTAGTCTATACCACCTCTTTTTTCTTTATAAGTCAATTCAATTTCTACTCTATTACCTAATTTATAATTAAAATAATACTTTTCTTATATTCTATATTATAAATTTAGCACATTTTTAGGATATTGTTATTTTATTATTTATCTTTTATGAATTTTTATTTTATTTATATTTTTTTTACTATTTAATATTTGTTTTTCTTATATATTTTAAATTAAAAACTACGCAGGTGACATTTTCCTGCGCAATTTTTAATAATCTTCTTTTATTAAGTATTTAACAAACACTGCTTTTAAAACAGCGTTCACTTGATAAGACTGTTTCACTCCTGTTTTACACCACAATGCAAAATGCTCACAATTGTTAGCAGGAAGTAAAAATTTTCGTTCTCCAACCCTACTCCTTGCCCTCCTTACCGTTTCTTCAGGGGAATATATTTTAAACTTAACTTTATTTTTAATTTGATAAAGAAGATACAAAGCTTGTGCTCCATCTAGCAAGTCCCGATTTAATCCTTTTGCCCTTACTCTTTTCACAGTGGAAGATTTATCTTCTGAAAATTTATACACATAATATTTATCCGATCCTCCTAAAAAGTTATCAATATCTGTTTCAGCTATAACCATTTGTCTTAGAAAGAAATCTTTATCTTTACCACTATAATGAATAACTTGATTCTTATCTACAAATATTCCAAAATGATTATATATTCCATGATTAACACATATTACATCTCCATATTGAGGTTCAATCAAAATATCGCCTCCCAATATATATTTATATATATAATTTATGATTTATGATTTATATTGTTATATAAAAAAAGAAAGTCACAATGACTTTCTCTCTTATTTATCCATATAATCCATAGGTTCTTCTAAAGATATTTGTCCTATTTTACCTTCTCTGTACTCATTTAATACAGTTTGGGCAATTCTAGTATAGTCTAATTCTTGTCTTCCTAAGATAAACCCTCTTTTTCTACCTATCATTTCCATAGTTTCTAATGGAGTTTCTCCTAGTTCTTCTAATTTGTATCTAGCTTTTAATTTTTCTGGCTCTATTTCCATAAGTTTTTCTATAAACTTAAGTCCTAGAGTGTCTATATCAAGTATTTCGTCTTTTATAGCTCTAGAAAATGCTAAGTTAAGTGCTACTTCTTGATCTTCAAATTTAGGCCAAAGTATACCAGGAGTATCAAGTAACTCTAAATTTCCTTTAAGCCTTACCCATTGCTTACATTTAGTAACACCTGGTTTGTCTCCAGTTACAGTACTTTTTCTTCCTGTAAGTTTATTTATAAGAGTTGATTTACCTACGTTTGGAATACCAACTATCATAAGTCTTATAGCTCTTTCTTGTCTTCCTTTTGCCTTAAGGTTATCCATCATTTCCTTAGTAACATTCTTACATTCTTCTACTATTTTGTTTACACCATTACCTTTTATAGTAGCTACAGGTATCGCTTTTATTCCTCTTTTAGCATAGTAGTTAACCCACTTGCTTAAGTTAGCTGGATTTGCTAAATCACTTTTATTTAAAACTACTACTCTTGGCTTATTCCCAACTATTTCATCTATTTGAGGGTTCTTACTTGAGTAAGGTATTCTAGCATCCAATAACTCTATTACAACGTCTACCATTTTTAAGTTATTTTGAACTAATTCCTTAGTCTTTTTCATATGCCCTGGATACCAGTTTATATGTAAATTATCGTCTTTTAAATATTCGTCATAATCACTTCTTCTGTAATCTCTTGCCATGTTCTCACTTCCTTATCTTTTTATAAGTACTAATTTATTTCATCCTATATATAGGATTTCATTTTTTATTATATCTATGCTTTTATTCATATTAATAACTGAAAGTTTGATTTACTTGAGCGACGTGTCTGCAAAACACTTCATATCTCCAATGGCTACGCCCATTGCTCAAGCTAATATATTAAAATTTACAATTCATCTAAAAAACAGATAAATTATAAATTCTTGATGACTGAAAAAAAGGAAATCCCTAAAGAGATTTCCTTCCTAAATTAACTTAAAAAGTTATTATTTATTTCTAGCTTCTTTTATCTTAGCAGCTTTACCAGTTCTAGTTCTTAGGTAGTTTATCTTAGCTCTTCTTACTTTACCTTTTCTAGTAACTTCTATTTTTTCTATTTTTGGAGAGTGAACTGGGAAAGTTCTTTCTACACCAACGTTGAATGATATTTTTCTAACAGTGAAAGTTTCTCTAGCTCCTCCACCTTGTCTCTTCATTACAACACCTTCAAATACCTGAACTCTTTCTCTTTTTCCTTCAACTATTTTAACGTGTACTCTTACTGTGTCCCCAGGTCCAAATGCAGGAACTTCAGCTTTTAATTGTTCTTGTTCTAATGATTTTATTAATTCGTTCATTTTCTTCCTCCTAAGTATCATAGACGCTCTTAATTACTGACCAATGTAAGCAGAGGAGCGGCCGTATTGTTTTCAACAGTCTTAATTATACTATAATTATTTACTTCTTACAAGACTTTTTATACAAATCTGGTCTTCTAAGTTTTGTGATTTTTTTAGATTCTTCAAGACGCCATTTTTCTATTTTTTTATGATTCCCTGATAGTAATACATCTGGTACAGACATGCCCATAAACTCTCTTGGTCTAGTGTAATGTGGGTATTCCAGTAAATCATCTTTGAAACTTTCTTCTTCAAATGATTCATTTTGACTAAGTACACCAGGAATAAGTCTAGCTATGGAGTCTATCATGATTAGAGCTGGAAGTTCTCCACCTGTCAATACATAGTCTCCTATAGACACTTCATCCGTTACTATTAAATCAATTATTCTTTGATCTATTCCTTCATAATGTCCACAAAGCAGTATTATATCTTCACCTAGAGATAAATCACTGGCAATCTCTTGTTTATATACTTGTCCTTTTGGCGTTAAATATACCACCCTGGGATTTGTTATATTGTGAGTATCTACAATATGCTTATATGTGTCATATATGGGTTGAGGAGTCATTAACATTCCTGCCCCTCCACCAAATGGATAGTCGTCGACCTTTTTATGTTTATTTGCTGAAAAATCTCTAATATTGTACACATGTACTTCTATTATTTCTTTTTCTATAGCTCTTTTCATTATACTTTCACTCATATATGAGTGAAAGATTTCTGGAAAAAGAGTCATAATGTGAAATCTCATATTATCACCTAATCTAACATTCCTTTTATAGGATCTATTATCATTTTCTTTTCTTCTATGTTTATTTCAGGAACAAATTTTAATGTTGATGGGATAAGATATTCTTTGTCATTATCTCCTTTTACAACATATACATCGTTAGCAGAATATTGTAGAACATCCTTAAGAGTTCCTACTTTTTCTCCACCTAATGTAAAGACTTCTATTCCTATTAAATCTGCTATGAAAAATTCATCTTCATCAAGATCTACACTGTCTTCTCTAGATATATAAAGGTTTCTAGTTTTTACTTTTTCAGCAAGTTCAACAGAATCTATACCTTTTATCTTCATTATAACCATATTTCCTTTATATCTAACTCTTTCAACTTCATATTCTTTGTTGAAGTCTTTATCAAGATAAAAACTTTCTAAATCATCAAATCTATTTATGTTATCCACATATGGATATACTCTAACTTCTCCCTTAAGACCTTGAGTATTTACTATCTGACCGATTCTAAAATGAGTTAACTTTTCTTTCATAGTCTCACCTTCTTTAAATTGTTTCTTTATATAAAAATTCACGTTAAAATATCAAATAATATTTGTTTTTAGTCTTTGTTTTTAGTCTTAAAATTATTTTTGATTTATATATTTAATATTTCTATGATTATTTTTGATTCTAAAGATTCTTATTAAATTTTATTTCGCCTAAGCAAAGCGTTATCGAAACACCTTAATCATTTTCCCTAAAAATTTCAATATTTTACTTATTATAAACAAAAAGGATTAGGCATATACCTAACCCTTCTATAATATTTCAAGTGAAACCTTGACATTTTCTTTATTTCCAGCAGATTTTAGCACAGTTCTAATAGCCTTAGCTATTCTTCCCTGCTTTCCGATAACCTTGCCCACATCATCTTGAGAAACTTTTAGTTTTAAGATAATTTCATCTTTTTCTATAGTTTCTTCTATTGTCACTTCGTCAGGATTATCTACTAGAGCTTTGACAATATGCATAACTAGCTCTTTCATATATTCATCTCCTAAAAACTAATCCTTAATGGATTATATTGAGTACTAAAATAATCTAATTATTATTTAGATTGTTTTTGAGCTTCGAACTTTTCAGTTATTCCGTTGTTAGCGAATAATTTTTTAACAGTGTCAGTTGGTTGAGCTCCTACTGCTAACCATTTTAAAGCTTTCTCGTCGTTTATTCTTGTTTCTTTGTTAGCTGAAACTGGATTGTAGTATCCTATTTCTTCTATGAATTTTCCATCTCTAGGAGATCTAGAATCTGCTACTACTATTCTGTAGAAAGGTTTTTTGTTTGCACCCATTCTTTTTAATCTTATTTTAACTGCCATTACAGTCACCTCCGAATTTTTTTGTCTATTTTTGTGTATTATTTATTTAAAGAAAGGAAGTCCGCCTAACGCGCCTCTTTTCTTCATACCTTTTTGATTACCCATAAACATCTTCATCATTTTTTTCATTTCATTTAATTGTTTTATAAGTCTGTTTATGTCTTGCACGCTTGTCCCACTACCCTTCGCTATTCTTCTTTTTCTAGAAGCATTAAGTAGTTCTGGTTTACGTCTTTCTTCTAAAGTCATAGATTGTATTATAGCTTTAGTTCTTTTCATTTCTTTTCCATTTAAGTCCACATTACCAAGCTGATTTTTTAAGTTACCCATACCTGGCATCATTCCAAGAATTTTATCAAGTGGACCCATGTTTTCTATTTGTTCAAATTGAGCTAACATATCTTCAAAGTCAAAATCTTGTTTTCTGATTTTACTTTCTAATTCTTTAGCTTTCTCTAAATCCATAGCATCTTGAGCTTTTTCTATTAAACTTAGGACATCTCCCATTCCAAGGATTCTTGATGCCATTCTATCTGGATAGAATGGTTCTAAATCATCTAATTTTTCACCCATACCTATGAATTTAATTGGCTTTTGTGTTACAGCCCTTATTGAAAGTGCTGCCCCACCTCTTGTATCACCATCAAGTTTTGTAAGAACTACACCGTCAAGGCCTAGGGCATTATCAAAACTTTCAGCAACATTAACTGCATCTTGACCTGTCATAGAGTCAACTACTAATAAAATCTCATGAGGTTTTATTTCTGATTTAATAGATTTTAATTCATCCATTAATGTTTCATCTATATGAAGTCTACCAGCTGTATCTATAATAACTAAGTCATTGTTATTTTTTAGAGCATGACTTAATCCTGCTTTTGCTATATTTACTGGGTTTTCTTTGTCACCCATATTAAATACTGGTATGTCTAATTTTTCTCCTACAACTTGTAATTGTTTTATTGCTGCAGGTCTATAAACGTCACAAGCTACTAATAAAGGTCTTTTACCTTGTTTCTTAAAGTAATTACCTATTTTTCCAGAAGTAGTTGTTTTACCAGCACCTTGAAGACCAACCATCATAATAATTGTAGGTGGTTTCGAAGATATCATAACTTTACTTTGTACATCTCCCATAAGGGCAGTAAGTTCTTCGTTTACTATTTTAATAACGTGTTGAGCTGGAGTTAAACTTGTCATAACTTCTTGTCCAACACATCTTTCTTGAACCTTTTTTATAAAGTCTTTAACAACTTTAAAGTTTACGTCTGCTTCTAATAAAGCAAGCTTAACTTCTCTCATTGCATCTTTTACATCTTTTTCTGTAAGTTTTCCTTTTGATTTTAACTTACCAAGTGCACCTTGCAATTTATCTGATAAACCTTCAAATATCATTTCAACAACTCCCTACATATTTGTTCTATTGTTTCTAACTTAGGGATTAAATTAGCACAATCTCTATTTTGCAATAAATCTTGTTTAATGTCAACAATTTTATCTTCTAGTGATTTTAGGATTTCTTCTTGTTGATTATCTTTTGATACTAAGTGAAGTTTATTTTCATATTCCCTCAATATCTTTTCTGAACGTTTAAGAGTATCGTAAACTCCTTGTCTAGATACATTAAGATTTTCACTGATTTCACCTAAAGAATAATTTTCCTCATAATAAAGTGAAACTATTTCTTTTTGTTTATCAGTTAGTAATTCTTTATATTGTTCAAACAATAACCCAATTTCCACCATTTTATCTATATTCATAACTTCACTTCCCAGTGTATACTGTAAAGGTTATTTACTTTACACATTGTATTTTATATTAAAACTAATTTATTGTCAATATATATTTCGTCTAAATTTTACCCAAATAATGCATCTGAAAATGCTTTAGCATCAAAGTCTTGTAAATCTTCCATTTTTTCTCCCACACCTATTAATTTAACAGGTACATCTACTTCAGATTTAACAGCTAAAACAACTCCACCTTTTGCACTACCATCTAATTTAGTTAAAACAAGTCCAGTTATATCACATACTTGTTTAAAGCTTTTAGCTTGAGACACTGCATTTTGCCCAGTAGTTGCATCTACTACTAGTAATACTTCTTTTTTAGCTTCTGGATATTCTCTATCTACTATCTTAAATACTTTTGATAATTCATTCATTAAGTTAGCCTTATTATGAAGTCTTCCTGCTGTATCACAGATTAATAAATCAATATCTCTAGCTTTTGCAGCTTTTATTGAGTCAAATATAACTGCTCCAGGATCAGCACCTTCTTGATGTTTTATTATATCTACACCACTTCTGTTAGCCCATACCTCTAACTGATCTATGGCAGCTGCTCTAAATGTATCTCCAGCTGCTATTAAAACCTTTTTACCTTCTTTTTTGTATCTGCTAGCTAATTTTCCTATAGTTGTAGTTTTTCCAACTCCATTAACTCCTACCATTATAATGATTGATGGTGAGTGACTTACATCTAAAGTTGAATTTTCATTAGTTAATATTTCTTCTATTATTAACTTTAATTCT
>OKWN01000733.1_pt1 | contig 10924 bp, 9 predicted proteins | sample 1607151 | NCBI WGS metagenome assembly OKWN01 (sample SAMN07501046, study PRJEB24779) | human gut metagenome | isolation source: stool | host: human infant | place: USA: Pittsburgh, PA | reverse complement strand
GTTTAATTTTCAAAGTTCTTTGCTTGTTTCAGCTTCTTTATTTTACCAAAGCTGTTTTTCTTTGTCAACCACTTTTTCAAGAAGTTTTTTGTTGACGTTTTGTCCCTGTCTCAAGGACAAGTAATACTATATCATCATATCAATTAATCGTCAACACATTTTTTAAAACTTTTTTAAATTATTTTAATTTAGTTTATTAGAGCCATCATAAGCATTGATATTCTCTACCTTTTAACAAAAGGAAATATAAAGAATATCTTTAATTCTCCACATTTCCTTTTTACTAGTTTATAAATCTATTAAATATTTTTTCAAAAAATATAGAGTTTATATATGTTATTATTCCAAACCCAATTACTGTGTAAAAAAATATTATATGTCCCCAATACATATTAAATAAATTAATTAGTAATAATGGACTTAAATTTAAGGCTACCATCATTAATGTATAAGGTAAGTTTTGTATAGATATAAGAGTAGAATTTATCATAGTATTTTTTATAGTATTTTCAAACTTAGATATCATTGGAAATACATATGTAAGTGTAAAAATATATATTATACTTATCATAGTAAATACCAACTGTAAAGCCTTACTAATTGATTCATTTAAAACTAATCTAGATATATAGAAATCAAATAATAATACTCCTCCTATTATTAACATAACAGTCCATACTATTGTACTAGTTTTAAAGTTTTCTTTGAACCTTTTTATAAACTCTTTTACTATATATGGTTCTTTATCTTTTGCCATCTGCATCGCAACAGAGTACGTAGCTGTAACTGACGCCCCTATAGTTATAATTGGCAAGCATGCTACTATACATAATAAGTTAAGTATAACTATATTAGTTATCTTTCCTAGAACCTCAAAAAATTTGTTGTCATATCTGAATAAATTCCCCATAAAAAATCCTTCCTCTTAATTCAAAAAGTATTAAATAAAACTGCCATAGTTATTATTATAGCAGTTTATTTTATATATTTATTAATTTGTTATTACTATCCCAGTTTCATTATCAAAAACATGAACATTCTCCATATCAAATTTAAACTTCACTTTGTCACCTACTCTCGCTGGAGTTGTAGCCTTTACTCTTGCAGTCATAGGGAATTGTTCTATATTAAAGTATAAGTATACCTCTGATCCTAATAATTCATATACATTTATAGTAGTTTCAATTTCTCTTCCTGTACTTTCTTCGTTTAATTCAGTTAAATCGTGCACATTCTCTGGACGTATACCCATAGACACTACTTTATTTACATATCCACCATCAATTAAGGCTTTACCCTTAGCTTCTGGTAGTACTAATTCATGCTTTCCTACTTTTAATGTAATTTCTTTATCATTTTTGCAGACTGTTGCATCTAAGAAGTTCATTTGAGGAGAGCCTATAAACCCAGCTACAAATTTATTTTTTGGCGAGTTGTATAGATTTTGTGGCGTATCAACTTGTTGTACTACACCATCTTTCATTACTACAATTTTTGTACCAAGAGTCATAGCTTCTGTTTGATCATGAGTAACATATATCATAGTTGCTCCTAATCTTTCATGCAGTTTAGATATCTCTGTACGCATTTGAACTCTTAATTTAGCATCAAGGTTTGATAAAGGCTCATCCATTAAGAATACTTTTGGTTCACGAACTATTGCTCTACCCATGGCAACCCTTTGTCTTTGTCCTCCAGATAATGCCTTAGGTTTACGATCTAATAATTTTTCAAGATCTAGTATTTTAGCAGCATATTTAACTTTTTCATCTATTATTTCTTTTGGAACTTTCTTTAATTTTAGCCCAAAAGCCATATTATCATATACACTTAAATGTGGGTATAAGGCATAACTTTGGAATACCATTGCTATATCTCTATCTTTAGCTTCCACATCATTTACTACTTTATCATCTATTTTTAAAGTCCCTTTACTTATATCTTCCAGTCCTGCTATCATTCTTAATGTTGTCGATTTACCACAGCCTGATGGACCTACGAATATTATAAAGTCTTTATCTTCTATTTCTAAATTAAAATCTTTTACAGCTTCAAAACCATTTTCATATATCTTACTAATATTTTGTAATGATAAGCTTGCCATTTTTTAATCCCCCTCATATACACTTAATGATACTAAAATTATTTTCTTAATTTAGAAGTTGACTCTCTAACAATTAATTCCCCTTCGAAAACTCTATGCTGATTTTTAGTCTTCTTGTTAATTAAATCAAATAGTATTTTAGTAGTTTCTCTTGCCATTTCTTCCACAGGCTGACGTATGGTAGTAATAGAAGGGTTATAATAATATGTCATATCTAATCCATCAAATCCTACAATAGAATAATCCTGTGGAATTCTTTTTCCACTTTCCAATATAGCTTTACTTGCTCCAATTGCCATACTATCAGAAATAGAATAAACTGCTGTAAACTCCTCTCCTGACGCTAATAGTTCTTTCATCAGCTTATATCCATTTTTTATAATTTGAATATTTTCATTATTATCAGTATGTCTGATTAGATTTTCATTTATAGGAATATTCCTATTTATTAATGCATTACGATATCCTTGTATACGCAATTTACTAATACTTTGATCACTTTTACCAGCAGCTAAAATTGCAATTTTTGTATGACCTTGGTCACATAAAAAGTTAACTACTTTTTCACTTTCATTTTTATCATCTACACATACTGATGAGTATAAATTTTTATCTACATCACCTGCTATAGCTATTGTACTTAAAACAAAAGGTACATTAATTTCTTTTAGTTTCTCCTCTTGATGAGAGAAATTTCCTCCAAGAAATACAATTCCTTTTAGTCTTTTTTCTTTTATAAGCTCTAAAGCCACTTCAACTTCATCTTGGTTCGAATCAACTCTATGTAATATAAAGGAATATTTTCTATCTTGTATTTCTTCTTCAAATACTTTTATCATATTTTGAAAAAATGGGTTGTCTATCCCTTTTATTAATACTGCTATGGTTTTAGTATCTAAAAGTTTTAAGTTTCTAGCACTTTTATTTGGAACAAAGTTACTTTCTTTTATAACTTCCATTATCATAGTTCTAGTTTCTTCACTTATGTCAGGATGATTGTTAATGGCTCTTGAAACTGTGCTTACTCCGACACCACATATCTTAGCTATATCTTTAATTGTGATTGCCTTCATATTAACACTATCCTTTCATTATTGTATTTTGCTATATCAGTTTATCACATAATAGACACTAAAATTATATCCTTGCATATAATTTAGTTAACATCTTTATTTTCTTTATCATTTTCTTAGAGAAGCAATCTTTCTCCATTCTCCATTTCCAGTTCCCACCTAATGTTGAAGGTGTATTTATCCTTGCCTCTGATCCCAATCCTAAATAATCTTGAACTGGTATTATACAAGTATCTGCTACACTTCTCATAGCTAAACATATAAAATCCCAATGTATAGCATTATCACGAGTATATTTGTTATTCATATAATTAATAGACATTCTTTTATCTTCTTTACTGATTTCTTTATACCATCCACAAATAGTATTATTGTCATGTGTTCCAGTATAAACTATACAATTTCTATTATAGTTATGAGGTAGGTAGTCACTATCCTCTCTTGAGTCAAAAGCAAACTGTAGTATTTTCATACCAGGATATCCTGTATCTTTAAGAAGTTGTTGTACACTTTCTGTTAAAAATCCTAAATCTTCTGCTATAATGTCTACTTTTCCTAACTCCTCTTTCAAGTATTTAAATAATTCTATCCCAGGTCCTTTTTCCCATGTACCATTTACAGCAGTCAAATCTCCATATGGTATAGAGTAATATTCATCAAAACCTCTAAAGTGATCTATTCTTACAATATCATATAATTCAAATGACTGTTTTATTCTTTTTATCCACCATTCATAATTGGTAAACTTATGATATTCCCAATCATATAATGGATTTCCCCACAACTGACCTGTCTCACAGAAACTATCTGGTGGACACCCTGCAACAGCTGTTGGTATACAATCTTTGTTTAATTGAAACAGTTCAGGACTTGCCCATGTATCTGAACTATCTAACGATACATATATCGGAATATCTCCTATAATAGAAATTCCTTTTTTATTTGCATAAGCTTTTAATTTATTCCACTGATTAAAAAATAAATATTGTAAATACTTATAAAACTCAATTTCTTCTTGTAATCTTTTTTCATATATTAATATAGCTTCTTCTTTTCTTTCTCTTATATCTTCATCCCACTCTATCCATGACTTTCCATCATATGAATCTTTTATTGCCATATATAATGCATAGTCATGTAACCACCATTTATTTTTTTCACAATACGCATTAAATTTTTTACTTAAACCTATATTACTTCGTTTATATGCCAACTTTAATATTTTAAATCTTGATAAATAAACTTTTTCATAATCAATATATTTCTGATTATCTCCCCAGTCATAACTATTACACTCATCCTCAGATAATAAGTCCTCTTTAACTAATTCATCTAAGTCTATAAAATATGGATTACCTGCAAAAGTAGAAAATGATTGATATGGAGAGTCACCATATCCAGTAGGGCCAAGAGGCAGGATCTGCCATAAACTTTGGCCTGCTTCGTGTAACATATCTATAAAATCATAAGCCTCTTTTGAAAAAGCTCCTATACCATATTTTGATGGTAAACTTGCAACAGGTAATAACATCCCACTTCTTCTCATGATGTCCCTCCTATAATACTTTTTGTTATCCTTTTACAGCTCCAGCAACAACACCTTCTATAATGTGTTTTTGACAAACTAAGTAGAAAATTATTATTGGGATAATAGCTAACACAAGCATTGCCATCATAGCTCCCATATCTCTATTTCCATTTGATCCTACAAGCATTTGAATTACTACCGGAATCGTTTTATATTTTGTAGATAAACCTATAACTAGATAAGGTAATAAGTAGTCATTCCATATCCACATTGCATTTAATATAGCAACTGTTATAGATGTAGGCTTTAATATTGGTAATACTATGTAGAAATAAGTTTGTAATGGATTACAACCATCTATCATAGCAGCTTCTTCTATTTCTAATGGTATTGATTTAACAAATCCACTAAACATAAATACTGATAAACCTGCCCCAAAGCCTAAGTATAAAGCAATCATACCTACTGGATTTGCTAAGTTTAATGTATCCGCTAATTTTACCATAGGGAACATTACCATTTGGAATGGTACTATCATTGAAAATACAAATAAGTAGTAAAGAGTACTTGTTAATTTACTTTTTACTCTTGTTATATAATAAGCAGTCATAGATGTGAAGAATATTATTACTACAACTGATCCTATTGTTATAAAAAATGACCATCCTATAGCACTTAAAAACCCTGTTCTCTCTAATCCATTAATATAATTTGTAATTCCCACAAATGTCTCTGGTGTAGGAAATGCAAACGGATTATCACTTATAAAAAACTTACCTTTAAATGAGTTTATAACTATAAATAAAATAGGAGCTAAAAATACTACTACTAATGCACAAAGTATTAAAAATGTAATACTATTTCCCATGCTTTTTTTTCTTCTTGGAACTGCGTTTTGCATTATTGTTCTACCTCCCTCTTTCTAGTGTAATACAATTGAGTAAGAGCAATAAGAGCTACTATTATAAAGAACATAACGGCTTTTGCCTGTCCAACACCTTCAAAGTTATTTCTTCCATAGAATGAATTTACTATATTCAGTGCTAACATTTCAGTTTTGTGCATTGGAGCACCATTAGTTAAAGCTAAGTTTTGATCATATAGCTTAAAGCTATTTGATAGCGTTAGAAAGAGACAAATTGTTATAGATGGCATTACCATTGGTATTGTTACATGTCTTAAAGTTTGCCATTTTGTTGCTCCATCAATTTTTGATGCTTCTATTAATTCTGTAGGTACATTTTGAAGGCCTGCTATATATATGATCATCATGTATCCTATCATTTGCCAGTTCATTAATAATATTAATCCAATAAGTCCATACTTTCCATTAGCAACTAAAGTTGTTCCATAGTTTGCTAGAACAGCATTTATCATTGATTGCCAAGTATAACCTAGCACTATACCACCTATTAAATTAGGCATAAAAAATACTGTACGGAAAAAGTTTGTTCCTTTTATCTTCTTTGTTAATAAATAAGCAAGTGTGAATGCAATTATATTAACAGTTACTATAGATATAATCGTAAAGAAAGTTGTGAAACCAAATGATTCTAAGAATCTTTGACTTGGCTCAAATGCTGTTATATAGTTTTCTATCCCTACAAACTTTGCATTACTTACTGTAGTAAAATCACAAAATGATAAATATAATCCTGTTATAAATGGAATTATAAATGCTATGGAGAATGCTATCACTGTTGGTAATAAAAATACAGCAAAATATTTTTTCAATGTTTTTTGCATACTATACCTCCTATTATTAATAAAAAGTAAGTGCTATAAAATAATCTTAGTTAAATAAAAAGCTTAGACCATAAATATTATTACCTCATAATTTAACTAGGACTTAATCCTTAATTTAGTTTAACGGTAATATACTGTTATTTATGGCTAAGCCTTTTCTATCTTGAATTAATTTAATTTTAATATCTTTAAAATAGTTCTAGATCATTATTTTATTAATAGTCTATCAACTTTCAAAAATACACTTACAAGTATTAATGTTTTTATTAGTTATATTTATTTAGCTGCTTCTTTTTCGCTAGCCCACTCATCAACTACTTTAGTTTTAACATCTTCCCACTTCATATTTCCATTAGCATACTCAAGTAAAGCTGCACCAAAGTCATCTTTGAATGTTTGACTTGGGAATGATACGAAGTTCCAGTCTACATTATATAAATCTTTATTTCCTAAGTATCTTAAAACTTCTTGAGCTAAAGGATCTTGTGGAGTTTCAGCATCTTTGAATGTATCAAATGGAGCTATAAATCCTAATTCTTCAGTTACATGTTTTTTACCAGTATCAGAAGTAAATAACCACTCAATGAAAGCTATAGATGCTTTTTGATCAGCTTCAGAAGCTTTGTTGTTTATAGAGAAGAAGTTTTCAGTTCCTATACAAAGACCTTGTTTTTCTTCACCTTTAACACCAGTGTATATAGGCATGAATTTAACATCTTCTTCTTTAACAGTATTTCCTTCAACTTCTGCTATTTGTCCCCATCCCCAGTTACCATTTTGAACCATAGCTGCTTTACCTAAAGCGAATTCAGCCATTGAATCAGATACTGTTTTACTTCCTAATAAAGTAGGTTCACAAGTAGAATTATTTATGTATAAATCAAATATATTTTTATATTGATCAGCATAAGTAAAATCTATCTTGTCTAAATCAGTTACATCTTTATCTTTGTATTCATAGTATATAGGTAAGTTAGCTAAATGAGTTTGCCATCTCCAGTCTTCACCAGGAGTTAAAGATGTAGAAGCAAATACACCATCTATTCCTAACTTATCTTTCTTAGCTTGCATATCTTCAGTTACTTCTTTTAATTTATCAAAGTTATTTATTTCATCCATAGATTTAGCTTTTGCACCATCTAATTTGAAGTATTTTTCCATTATTGCGTTGTTATATATTATTCCATATCCTTCTTCAACGTAAGGTATACCATATACTCCATCTCCATCTTTAACAGCCATATCCTCATTTAATAGGTGTTTATATAATTCTGTATCTTTTAAATCAAGAGTATAATCTTTCCAAGCTTGGTATCCTACAGGTCCATTTATTTGGAATAATGTTGGAGCATCTTCCTTAGCTATTTCTGATTTTAAAGTTTGTTCATAAGTACCACTTGCAGCTGTAACTACTTTTACTTTTACACCAGTTTCTTTTTCATAATCTTCAGCTATCTTTTTCCATTGTTCTTCCTGCTCTGGTTTGAAGCTTAAGTAGTATACTGAACCTTTTTCATCACCTTTAGCCGCATCATCAGAAGATGATGAACAACCAGTTAATGCTACAGTTGCCATAACTGCAGATAAAGCAATTGTTAAATACTTTTTAAGTTTTATCATGATATTTCCCCCTCATATATTTTGGTCTTCCTCCGGAAAGGTTTCCGATAACGTTTCCGATAACGTTTTCCTTCCCTGTTAATAAAATAGTAACACCCATTCTTTTAAAAATCAATAAGTTTTACTATATCTTTTTAATTATATAAAAGTGACTATGTGAACATATAAGTTAATATTATACAGTGGACATAGCCACTAACTTTCTACTTTAATTTCCAAATATCATTATTGTATTCATCAATAGTTCTATCAGATGAGAAATATCCAGCTTTGCTAATATTAATCAACATTCTCTTTGACCATTTCTTCCTATTTTCATATTCTTTAAATGCTTCTTCTTTTTTATCACAATATGATTGGAAGTCTAATAACCCCATAAACCAATCCTTTTTAATTATTTCTTTATATAACCTTATAAGGTTTTCTTCACATCCAATTTGCATAAGTTCATCGCCAACGATAAAATCTACTACTTCTTTTATATTTTTATTTTTTATATATAAATCAAGTGGATCATAATCTCCCTGTGCATAATGTTTGATTACCTCATAGCTACTTTCCCCAAATATGAATATATTTTCATCTCCAACAAGTTCATGTATCTCAACATTAGCTCCATCTTCTGTCCCAAGAGTTAATGCACCATTTAACATGAATTTCATATTTCCTGTTCCACTTGCTTCTTTTGATGCTAATGATATTTGTTCTGATATATCACATGCAGGTATTAATTTTTCAGCTGCAGTAACATTGTAATTTTCTACCATTACAACTTTTAAATATTTACTTACTTCCTCATCATTATCTATAAGTTGTTGTAAGCATAAAATTAAATGTATTATATCTTTTGCTATTGTATAAGCAGGTGCTGCTTTGGCACCAAATATAATTGTAATCGGTGTTGTTGGAACACTTCCCTTTTTAATTTGTAAATATTTATAGATCACATATAAAGCATTCATATGTTGTCTCTTATACTCATGTAATCTTTTTATTTGAATATCGAATATAGAGTTTTCATTAATATCTATATTTTGAACTTTTTTTAAATAGTTTTTAAGCTCTATTTTATTATTATATTTAATATTTAATATTTCTTTAAGTACTTCCTCATCATCAATATATTTTATTAAATCTTGTAGTTTTTCTGCATCAGATTTAAATCCATATCCTATTAGTTTTCCAATTAAAGCAGCTAATTCTGGATTACAGTGCATTAACCACCTTCTAAAGGTTATACCATTTGTTTTATTATTAAATTTCTCTGGATATATCTCATAGAAGTTATTTAATTCATTATTTTTTAATATACCAGTATGAAGTGATGCAACCCCATTTACACTAAATGTGTAATGTATATCTATGTGAGCCATATGAACATTTTTATTTTTATCTATTATGTATAAAGATTCATCTTTATATTTTTCTCTTACTTTTCTATCTAGTTCTTTAATTATTGGTACAAGTTGAGGAACAGCTTTTTCTAAATATGCTATTGGCCATTTTTCTAATGCTTCTGCCAATATTGTATGGTTAGTATAAGCACAAGTTTTAGATACTATTTCTATAGCTCTATCCATTTCTATTCCTTTTTCAACTAAAAGGCGTATAAGTTCAGGTATAACCATTGTTGGATGAGTATCATTTATTTGTATTACAGCGTAATCATATAAATCATAAAGGTTAGATCCTTTTGCAATACATTCATCTAATATAAATCTAGCTCCATTACTTACCATGAAATACTGCTGGTAAATACGAAGAAGTTGACCTTTTTCATCACTGTCATCTGGATATAAGAATAAAGTAAGATTCTTTTCAACATTTTCTTTATCAAAGTTAATACCACCATTTATTATAGTTTCATCAACTGTTTCAACATCAAATAAATGAAGCTTATTAGTTACGTTATTATATCCTGTAACATTTATATCATATAGTCTAGACTTTAGTGTAAATCCATCAAAGTCAATATCATAAGTTACATCCGTTTTATTTAACCAACTTTTTTTTTCTATCCATTCATTTTTTTCTTCAATCTGTAAGTTATTTCTAAATACTTGTTTGAATAACCCAAAATGATAATTTAATCCTATACCATCTCCAGGAAGTCCTAATGTAGCTATAGAATCTAAAAAACACGCAGCTAATCTTCCAAGTCCACCATTTCCTAAAGAAGGTTCTGGTTCTACTTCTTCTATTTCAGCTATATTTTTTCCATTATTAGCTAGAATTTTTTTAACTTCATCGTATATACCTAGATTTATTAAGTTATTAGATAATAATTTTCCAATTAAAAATTCTGCAGATATATAATATAGTTTCTTTTTCTCTTGCTTTTCATTTACCTTATTTGCTCCAAGGTTTTGTACTATTTCTAATAATGCAAAGTAAATTTCTTCATTTGAACAAGCTGAAATATCTTTATTACACTTAACTTTTAGCATTTGTGATATATTCACAGATAATCCCCTTTCTGATTCACCTTTTATTTTATGAAAACGTTTTCGGTAACGTTACCATAAAACTCAAATCTATTCCTACATTAGAAAATGTTTGAGTTATACAATTAATATTAATTATGCGCTTTTAGAATCATTGTTTTAAAGTTATTATAGTTTATAAACTTTTATTTTACAACAATATTTAATCTATAATTTTTTTATTTGTTATTTTTTATTTTAATAATACTTTTATTTGTATATAAGCCTTATGTAGTGTATAATATAAATTTTATTTGTAAGTAAAAAAACATACCAATTAGGTATGTTTAAATATTTATACAAAAAAAGATTACGTGGCTACGTGCTACTCTCCCAGGGGGTCGCCCCCCAAGTACCATTGCCGCTCAAG
>OKWN01000728.1_pt1 | contig 10947 bp, 6 predicted proteins | sample 1607151 | NCBI WGS metagenome assembly OKWN01 (sample SAMN07501046, study PRJEB24779) | human gut metagenome | isolation source: stool | host: human infant | place: USA: Pittsburgh, PA | reverse complement strand
CCCGTCATTAAATAAAGTATTTTATGATGTTCCTCTTTTGAAGGATGGAAAAAATACGCTTGTTTACAATCAAATCGAAACATGTAGGATAAAATCTGAGAATAGTCGCTGTTCTTAATATTATTTTGAGGTTTATATTTTGCATCTGCAACTATTCTATTATCTGGTAATTTCCCTATAAAGTCTGGGTAAATTTTTCCGTTACTGTTATTAAAATAATAATGAGGCATAGTACCTACTTTGTTTTGAGGATGATAAAAGTGATCTTTTATTAATAAGTTTAGATACTCTTCCCATAACCAAGCAATATCTATAATGATTCCATGTACTTTCTGGTCGTTAGCTCCGAATCCAATCATTTCATCAGTCAATATTTGAAGGCATAGAGTCTGCAACTGAGTGTATTCTTCATAGAATCCATGCTTTATAGTATTAAATTTATTCTCAAATAACACATCTTCTAAATCATAATGAGAATAACTTGGAGTCATCTCTTTTATCCTCTTTACATTATTTCGAATAGTTGAACTTTCATTTAGTAATAAAGGTCTTGTAACTTCAATTTTTTCAATGGAATGTCGAATCAATTGATTTAATTTATTGTCGAACGAATACTCTCGAGTATTGTATGCAACATTTCCAACAAAAGGTACATTCTGTCTAATGTGTCTGTTGATATCCAACTGACCTCGAACATTACTATCATTATAGGAATGATAAACATATTCCTTATAGAAACCTTTTCTCATAGCCTCCTCTAAATAATAAGGAAACATATACACTAATAGATCATAATAAGAATGATTGTCAGATGATGAAATTTCATTAATCGTTACATTATAGTGAAGCACTTTTTGTAACATATAATGTAAAAAATAATCCTCATCTTGCGATTCAAAAAAACGACTTTGAATATGGATTTCATTCTCGCCATCGCTCAAAAATCCTACTATATTACAAGTCCTAGTTTTACCATTAAACGTCTTAAATATGCAATTATCCTCATCCAAATCATCAGAATCCTTTAGTAATGGTGGAAAAATTATAAATCTTCCCTGATCTAAAGTAGACAAAGATTTATTTGCTAGTTCATTAATAATCGAATGGCCTACATTAATTTGTTCAATCTCTGCGTTATCACTTATTTTAAGCATAAACTAGTCCTCACTAGTTCCAAAATAAGCGTTTTCCAAGGCTCTCATCTTATCATTAGCTAATCTTTCACCACGGAAATAATCATTTAACAGTGGTTTTAACTTATAATCCCAAAGATTTTTTATTGATAGTGTTCCTTCATCAAGATTCTTAAAATAACTAGCACCAATCTGATAATCTTGAGTTAAATGTCCTTCATCAACAATTGCATTACTCAATCGATGCATTATTTCTTTTGTTTCTTCATTAAGACCCATGTTTTGAGCAGAATTATCTGCTGTAATTTCCACAAAAGTAAATCTACGTCTCATTGCAAAATCAAATGTTTCAACTGAACGATCTATATCATTCATTGTCCCTATAATATAAACATTTTCAGGTATATATAACTTTTCCTCAGAATTATAAGGTGTGCTTACTGCTCCTTTAATTCCACGATAGTCTGGATCTATAGAAAAGAAGAGTTCTCCAAAAATCTTTGAAATTTCACCACGGTTTATCTCGTCAATGATAAAGACAAACTTATCTTTATCGTTCTTAACTTCACCAACAATATAATCTTCAAGTCCAAACTTTTCTTTCAAGTGTTTAACAACTGCTTTTCTATAATTGTCAAATCCCCCTTCTGGAACACCTGGCAAACCTCTATAAACATTATATATTTGATTATAATTAAGATATTGGGTGGTACCTTTTTTAAAGATGCCTTGTACACCATTGTTATCATAAGAAACTATATTCCCCATTGGCTTACCAGTCAATGTTTTTAATTCATTATACCCTTGTGAAGTTTCCATCGCTTCAGTAACTGCTTCAAAAAATTTTCCCCATGCCTGAGCAAAGTTATCTTGACGGTCTGCAGTCTCAAATTTTTGGGCTTTTCCAATAAATTTTTTGAACTTCCCAGGTTTTAGAGTAAAACCAATTTGATTATTCTCTGCCTCTGAAGGACGAAATCCTTCAATAAAATCAGTGTAATCATATGAAGGATGAAATTGAACAAAATCAATTTGATTGATTTCATCCTGTGAAAGACTATTAATATCACTAGTTCTACCGTTAGAAACAATATTTGCTGCAATCTGTTTAGAAACGTAGGTTTTACCAGTCCCTGGTGCTCCTCGAAATACTATGTTTTTTGAAGATAATAAAAGTTCGGAATAACTCCTTATATGTTCTTCTATAGCCACTGTTTGTGAATTAGACTCCACAGCTTCATTCTCCTCACCTTTATCTTTATAAACTAATATAAATCTATCACCTTCAGTTCCAAATCTCTTTAAACATTCCTTTACAAATATGAGAGTTGAAAATATGTTCCAACAGTAAAAAAATAGAGTAGAGCCGCCCTCACAATGATAGCCAACATATTCAATTGTATTTCTTTTCCTTTTGAATTCAGATTCACTAGAAAATATGCCCCTAATCATCGGACTAGATGGATTATATTGACACACCGGAAAATTTTCTCTATCCTTTTTTGAAAGTTCCAATATTTTTTTTTCGAATATTTGACATGCTAGACGAGGTAAAACCTGATTAGACTCGTTTCTTTCTCTCTTTTTTTTATTTCTTCTAATTATTTCATCATTTGAATTTATAAAGAACACATCTAAAAATTTGTAATTGTCTCCCAAGCTTAAATCATCCATTGTGAAGCGGCTATCCGTTGACTTAATCTCATTACTAGATATTGTTAATTCATACTTTTCTAATTTACCCATATTCACACATTACGTCCTTTGTTTACTACTATTTTTGATTCTATATAATGATTATATCAAAATGGTAAAATAACGTCCAAAAAAATCGAAATATGGATAGATTGACGCGATTATGAAATCACCACAAATTGAAGTACGATTATTGCTTTCGACTGCTTTTCAGCTAGCGTAATAATGGCGCTTTTGTGATTCTTTTCGACAATAGTATCTTCTTCAAGGTGACCAAATTCAGTTTCAAAGTTTGGATACATGTCAGCGAGTTCCCTCAAATTTCTGCGAAAATCTCGTGGTCCTCGGCTTTCTTTTTTCCCATTTTGATTTCGTTTGCCTTTTCAAAGCATGATAATAACATGGTCAGCTAAGCGGTATATAATCCCCAGGGAACAAGGGATTTTATAAGGACGGGTTCCTCTTATCACATCGAGGATCCAATCTGATACTAGATAGGATTAGATAAACTCTAGTTCCGGCCTGGTAAGTTAGATGTTTTACTGACCACAATGCATCTTGTTAAATTTGTGGTATTGTTAATAGTCATAAGCCGAATGACTGGTCATCAGAAAAGAGAAAATATTATAAATGGTTTGTCTCGCACTTACAAGTGACTTTGCAATATTGATAACCTTCTTGCCTTCTTAGTAATAGGCTTTTATCATTATGAGTTCATTTATGGTAAGATGACTGTAGGTTATTTATGTTCGTTCCTTTCAGACAAATGCGATACTTTATTTGAGACTAACATAGATGGCTTCTTCTGTTTAGCTTATAATTTTACCGAATAGTTCATTTTTTCTACCAAATAGTTTTGACATGACATTTTATATTCATATTGTAATAAAATTTAATCATGAATAATTTAAAAAAAGAAAATATTGAGAAATGCATTTGGCATATACAACGACATTATGATAAGCTTCTAAATTCTGAAGACGATGAATTTAGAGAATACGAAATTTTTCATATACAAGCTAGCATTGAATGTTTAATTCGTGTTTTAAACAATGAAAAGCCCTATCCAAATTTAGATAGGGATGAAGTATTTTAAATATGTCCAAACTGATCTAACTGTTGATACTTTATAATTTATTACTCAACAATCGTATAATCACCACTATTTAACAAGTTTAAAACCTTTTTAACAAATGGAACTGAAAGTAAGTCTTCAATTTTTCTACCATAAGTTTTAAAATTCTCATCGATTTCTACTATACTAAGGCCTAAGTTGTTTGCTTCTGCTTCACTGGTTGGTTTATGAAAGCTAAATCCACCGATCTCATAATATAAGAAATAAAGATTATTTTCAATCTGATAATCAAAAAAGTGAATTTTTGTACATCGTTCGTAGTCAAAGTAATTACTTTTCCAAATGATATCATCTTCTTTTTCAACTAAGATTTTTTGATAATCTTCTTCATAACTGTAAACACGTTTCGTATTTTTCACAAATTGTTTATGAATAACAGTTGGAGCAAATGGCTTTAATAATTCCTCTTTCATCCCGAAGTACTCAAGCTTCTTTGCTATCGCATTGTCAATGTTATCTTGTAAATGCGGATGGTACGGTGATTTTCTATATTCTCTAACTTTATCACGATAATTTTTTGCTCGTTTATTAACGGAATAAATACATTCAGCAATCATTTCAGTAGTTAGTTGCTTCTTTTTCAACAAATCAGAATATAATTTGGGAGTTTTCATATTTTTTAAGCTTTCTAAAATTTAAGTAAACATTAACTAGATTCACATTTGTTCAGTTATATTCGTATTAAAAAATACTTCCTTAATTTATAACGTTATTATACCATATTTATTTTTATTTTATGCTACTAAATATTAATTAAATCTGCTGTTCTTTCTGTAAATATAAAAATAAAGCCTCACAAGAAAGCTTCCATTATGAAGTTTCTTGCGGGGCTTCTTTTTTTACAAAGTTTCCTCTCTATATTATAAATCTAATCACAAAGATCCATAAGAAGTATAGACTAACGTTTAATATTACTTCTTTTAATAATTATCAAGAGAAAAATTAAAACAACAGAAAACATTACAATAATGAAGAAAGGAAATTCTATTTTATTTCCATTCGTTTTTATGTTATTAATAGTTTCTTTTCCAGCTGCTTTATTTTCACTTTCTTTGCTACTTTTCGGTTTTATTGAATCATTTTTTTCACTATCACTATCTTTCTTAATGTCTTTATCATTATCGTTTTTACTACTTTGACTTGAACCTAGCATTCCAGTCTGAGATCCTATTGCTTCTTGATAGTATTGATTCATTTCATCTTGGCTAAAATTTCCTTTAAGGAAACTACCGTCTTTTCTTTGAAAATCAACTAATCCATAATATGCTGATAAAAATTTTTCATCCCCCTCCATAACAACAAAGCAAGGTATTTCTTCCTTTGAGGGATTTTTGGTGACCCTTTTTACCATATAAGTAGCTTTTTGTTTTGTCGTGGCTCTAGGACTTAAATTTTCAATATATGTTCTTATTCTATACTCACCCACTGGAACACTTGTTTCTTGCATCCAATTATTTTCAGGATTAATTTTTAATGTTTTAACAACTTCTTCGGTATCTGCTTTTACTACAAGAACGACTACTTCTAACTTATAACCTTCTTGGGCAATCCCTTGTACAACAAGAGGTCCTGTTTCTTCTGCATACACATTAGATGTCTGAAATGAAAAAAATAATCCTAAAATCGTTATTATTATCTTTAATAATTTTTTCATCATATCAATCCTTATTTATTGCGAATTCTTCATATTTTGAATCAAGATATCGACTTCTTTTATCTCGTTTATTAACTCTGAAAAAGGATCATCTATAGTATTTTTTCTACTTTCATAATAAGCATTTCCTAGTGTCAAAATTAATTTTTCACGTTTTTTATTCTCTTTATATAGTTGAGTATTGGTTTGAATTGATTGAGTTAATTCCTTTGTTTTCTTTCCAGCTTTAGAACTAACTTCAAAAAATTTTTCTGAGATATCTGATAAAAAGGATTTTTGAAGATTATTACTGTTAATTTTTGAGCCACAGGAAATACAGTATTCACTTGTTTTGAAGTTTTTGGTACCACATTTAGCACAAAAGTAATTTTCTTCTCTGACCTCACTATTGTATGGTGGGACATATTCTTCACCGTGACTATTATTGTTTGGTGATACATATTCTCCATCAGGGATAATATTTTCTGAAGTTTCTCTTTTTACTTCAACTTCATCCTTAATCTTTTCTTCTGGTTCTCCGATACTATTAACGACATCTTCTGAAATAGGAGTCGTTTCAGCATTTATATTTTCTACTTCAAACTCATTATTTTTCTTTGCAGTAAAAAATTCCACTGGACTTGGTTTGCGTTTAAATTTTTCTTCAAATTGAGATAGCCATTCTTCTTTATTCATAATCTCACACCCCTGTATATCTTACATGATAATTATTTTGTAAAATACTAATACGTTTATCTTTGGATGGATATCCTAACTCGCAATATCCTTTAGCCAAAGATCCATCTTCCTCAGATACAGTATCGATATAATAACAATGAATTTCTCCAAATCCAATCGCAGCCATATACTGGTCTGAAAGATATGCGTCACGTTTTACAATTGATTTTACAAACATGTAAAAGAAACTTATTAATGCAACTATTAATATTATCGAACCATAAAATAGAATAGCTCCTTCTTTTGTTTCAGAACTACCTGACCAAAATGAGTTTCTGCTGTCTCCATAATTTTTTTTAAAGCCTCCAAATAGTGTTGTTATTAATAAGATTAGTAAGACAATAATTAAAATGATATTTGAACCAACTACCACAGGTAAAAGATTTGGAGCCATATTATGGATTCGATGGAGCTCAAACATAATTTTTGGTTCTAAAAAATATGGATTTTCCAGTAAGCTATCAGTAACGATAATTTTGTTCATACCTATTGCGTAGGCAGCAGGCACATCATTATGAATCATGCGGATTTCAATATTATCTGGTAAGTTTAAACCTTTTTGACGCGCCTTTTGAATAATCTCATTGACAGGTTGTTGAACTTTTTCTTGATAATCACTTCTATCTATCCTCTTCGCTCCAAGAATCCAACAAACTAAGGATTGACCGGTATTTGATAATAAAAATTCTGTAAATAATAAAGCTATTAGTCCAACAATTCCCTCACCATAGTATGTTTCCAAAAATATTGCAATCGTGAAATATATTAGAATCCCCCATCTTTGTGTATCAAAACAATATTTTAGATAGTTAAGAACATTAAATCTTTTTATGATAGAGTGAATTATATTTTGATCATCCTGTTTAAAATATTTACCACAACCACTACATTGCATACTATTTCCAAAATTCTTTGTACCACATGAGTTACAAAATTTAAAATTTTGATCATTTTGTGTTTCCGCAACATTTTGTGAAACGTATTCGTTCAACTCTACTTGTGGCTGAGCCTGTGGCCTAGCATTGCTTTCACTATCCTTAACTTTAGAAATAGCCGATAAATCTGATACTATTATTTCTCCTGATTGAATACCAGCTTGAATCTCTTCTTCTGTTGGTACACGGTCGTTAATCTCTTTAAATATTTCAATCCATTGCTCTTTATCCATCATATACTCCTATGTTTATTATTAAAGTAAAAGGCTGAGGGAGATCACCTTAAAAGGTTCTATTTCCTCCAGCCTATAAATCTATTTATAGATTACTCTTAATTTTACTCACCTTTTTTGCGCAATTTTATTCCAGATAGTCCCATAAGCATCGCTCCTAACCCAAGTAATACTAATCCACTTTGAGAACCAGTATTTGGTAACGAACGTTGAGGATTATATCCGGTTACTGAACCTCGATAGTTATAATGATCAGATTGAGAAACAGAATCATTTTTTAGATCAAAAGTTTTATGATCTTCATTTTGGATTCCAATCGATTTAGTTTCACTTGATAACTTCGTATGTTGCGTCAATTGTTTATGAGCGTTTTGGTAAGCAAGCTGTACAGCCTCATATTGTGTAGTTGCATCCAATTGATCTTGTAGAAGTGATTTAAGTTTAGCTTCCTCTCTTGCTACATTTTCAAGTGCTAAACGATGCTCTTCAACTGCATTGTCATATGCTTCTTTTGCTTTCTTCAAATATGCATCAGCATTTTCAAGATGATCCAAAAGTGTTTCTAAAGCAACTAAGTTAGTCTTAAATTTAGAAATTTCATCCTTAATTTGACTTTCTTTAGCTTTTAACTCTTCAACTTTATTCTGACGGTTTCTGAGTTCTGCTTCATCCTTGGCTTTTTCAGCTTTAAGATCTGAAAGAACTTTAATTTCTTTATCCAATTCTGCACGCGCATCTGCTAAAACTTTTTGTTTTGTTTGAATATCTGCATTTAGATTTTCAACTGCTGATTGTGCTTTTGCATAACGAGTTTTGGCAGCAATCAATTGTTGAGAAGCTTCATCTAAATTCTTTTGTGCAAGAGGTGTCTTATCTGAGATTGAGTTTAATCTAGCAATCGTTTGACGTGTAGCATTTAAGGCTGCCAAATGTTTTTCATGAATTTTAGTTACTTCATCTAAATTGTTTCTTGCAGTCTTATCTGTTGCTTTTGCTTTCTCAAGCTCCTCTTTTGCAGTTTCTAATGCTTTTTGCTTAACTTGAAGGTCTGCATTTAAATTATCAAGAGCTGTTTGAGCTTTGATATATCTTGTTTCAGCTTCTTCTTTTAGTTGTTTTGCATTGTCGTATTTCTTCTGTGCATCTGGAGTTTGATCAGGATCTGACATTAATTCTGCTACTAGTTTTTGAGTTTGTTTCAGATTTTGATTTGCATTTTGATTTTCTACTTTTGCTTTTTCAAGATCAGATTTAGCTTTTACTTCTGCTGTTGTGGCCTGGTCTAAATTATCTTTTGCATTTGCTAAAGCTTGACGCTTGCTTTGAATATCAGCATTTAATTGATCGAGTGCATCTTGAGCTTTATTAAATTGGATTTGTGCTTCATTATAATTTTGTGTAGCGATTTCCAATTTAGTAGTAGCTGCAGGTGTTTGGTCAGGAGTAGCTTTCAAAGCATCTAATTTTGCTGTCGTTTCTTTGAGGGCTTTTGTACTTGAATCATTTTCTGATTTAGCTTTTTCCAAACGATTCTGTGCAGAATCATTTGCCGTATTTGCTGTAGTCTGCTTAGCTTTAGCAGCTGTTAATTCATCTTCCATTTTTGAAGTATCAAATGGAGTAGCTAGAGGTTTTGCAATACCTTTATCATAATAGTCGTCAACAGTTACAAAATGATATTCACCAGTTTGTTCATCTTTAACATATTCAAGATGTGCATCTTGACCTTTGAATTCAATAAAGTGCATACGTCCAACACCACTTGGTGTGAAACTATTTGCAGCTCCAATTGCCCGAATATTTGTAGGAGCTTTCTGCCCAATCATGAGTTTCATGTGTCCAAAATAAGCATGAACATCATTTGTCATAAAACTAATTACAGCATCATATACCTCGCGATACAATTGAGACATTGTGGCTTTACGAGTTTCTTTAGCTTCTGAATAATACGCACCATAGCCCAGCAAAGTATTATCAAAACTCATGTTTTCTCCAGTCCATACGATGGAATCTAATCCATCTTTCGCTAGAGCAGTATCGCTGTGACTTGTGCTATATGGTTTATTTTCTTCAGCATAGGCTTTGGCAATGTTTTTGACACCCTGAACAGATTCTTCAGTGACAATATAATGGTGACTACCCCAAACTTGATCTTGAAGATTATTTGCAAGAAGTGCATAATATTGGCTCAAAGCTTCAATTTGCTTGTCAGTTAAATTGTCTAAATCTACGACTGAATCATCGATCGGCAAAACAATATCCTTGTTTGACCATTCCTTTATGAATATATTTTGGTGTTCAGGGGAATATTCTGTTAATGCAGTTCCAAAATCATACTTACTATCTTTGAACCATTTTTGAATAACGTCGTTTAAGGCATTTTTATTTGCATCTGTGTCATCGGCTAGATAAGCCTTGTATGCATCAATGACATCCTGTGGCAATTGAGGAATAGTGAGATTTTTAATTGCTGCAATTTGTTTATTGAGCGTTTCAACTGCTTGATCAGCCTTCTCTTTATTCTCTTTTGCTTCCTGAGCTGCTGATGTAGCACTCGCTAGCTCATTTGAAGTTTCATTTACTTTTGCCTCTTCTTGGCTTTTCTTAGTAGTTAAAGCTGAAATTTCCGAAGCTTTCGTAGCATCATTTTCTTTAGCTTTTTTGAGCCCTTCTTCTGCACTAATCTTACTATTTTGTTTATTTGCTAAATCATTTGCTTTGCTATCACGATTTGCGATTGTTTGGGCAAGTTGCGATTCAGAAGCATCAAGATTACTTTGAGCTGAAACCTTATTTTCTTGGGCTTTCTTTAGATTCTCTTGTGCTTGTTTTTGTTTTTCCTCAGCAGAGGACAAGTTTGCTGCAGTTTCTTGACTTTTCTTTATTTGATCCGCTTCAACAGACTTTGCATTTTTTAGTGCAGTAGCTTTTTTATCATCTGCTTCTTTGGCACGATCAAGTTCCTGTTTCGCTGTATTTTCAGTTGCTGCTTTAGCATCTAAATTTTCCTTAGCAGCATCACGTTCTGCTACAATTTCTTCAACGCCAGTACCTTCTAAAACCTTCTGAGCAGTTTCTTTCTCTTTTTGAGCCTTCACTAATGCATTTGCTGCTTCTTCTGCAACTTTTTTAGCATCTGCTAATTGTTTAGCAGAAAGTTGACTAGCACTAAGTTGCGCTTTTTCATCAGCAGAAGCTTTACTGAGTTCTTTAGATTTATTTTTGTCTTCGTTAATGGCATTTTCCAAAGCCTTTTTCGCTGCTTCTTCTGCTGATTCTTTTTTAGCTACATCACTTTTTGCTTTGTCTCTTTCAGCAATGATTTCCGATGCTCCAGTGCCATCAAGATTTTTTTGTGCAGTTGCTACTGCTTTCTCAGCTGTCGAAACTTTCTTTTCTTGCTCTGAAATTTTATCTTGATCTTTTTTAATAATATCTGATTGCT
>OKWN01000727.1_pt1 | contig 10950 bp, 11 predicted proteins | sample 1607151 | NCBI WGS metagenome assembly OKWN01 (sample SAMN07501046, study PRJEB24779) | human gut metagenome | isolation source: stool | host: human infant | place: USA: Pittsburgh, PA | reverse complement strand
AGAAGAGTTGTTTTTACAAAACTCTAAAAACTTACAAAAATTAGTTGGAGAAGATGATATTGTTTTACCAAAGGGGACTAATATAAGAATAATCTTCCCAAAAGAAATATCTAATGATTCTATAATAACTTCCATGGCAAGGGATTTGGACATAAACTTCTCTATCATATGTGGTAAGTTAGAAAAATACAGAGAAGATATATTGGGATCATTAATAATAAATGTTTCTAATGATCATAGAGAAAAGATAAAAAAATATCTAGATGAGAAAAAAGTCAGATGGGAGGAAATCATAAATGAATAAAACTAGTTTATATATTTATTTAACTGAAATACTTGGAGAAGCTTTACTTCAGACGTTGTATATGATAATCGTACCAACTATAGTAGCAACAATTTTAGGATTTATAATGGCAGTAATTTTAGTGGTAACTAAGCCGAGAGGACTTAAGCCAAATAAAACTGTGTACAGCATATTAGGATTTATAGTGAATATGGTAAGAAGTTTTCCGTTTATTATTTTATTAATAGCACTGATACCTTTTACAAGATTTATTGTTGGAACATCTATTGGGGAAACAGCGGCTATAGTTCCTATTACTATAGGTGCTGCACCATTTATTGCAAGAGTGATTGAAACAGCGTTAAACGAGGTGGATGAAGGATTGATAGAAGCTGCAAAATCTTTTGGAGCTACAAATTTACAAATAATATTCAAAGTAATAGTAAAAGAAGCAATGCCATCGATAGTATCTGGAATTACTTTATCAATAATTTCTATATTAGGGTGTACGGCAATGGCAGGAACTGTAGGAGCTGGAGGTCTTGGAAAAGTTGCTATAGTTTACGGCCATCAAAGATTTGATACTTCAGTAATGGTATATGTTGTAGTTACGCTTATTATAATGGTACAGATTATACAAAGTGCAGGGGACTTAGCATATAAAAAACTAAAATAAAATGTGAGTACATTTTATATCGCCAACAATATTTCTTCGATACCGCTTTAGAAAAATCTGTTGCTAAAAATAAAGATTTGCTACGCTCATAGCGTCAATTCAACAAGATGCTTTCGTTATTACTTTAGGCAACTTTGTTACTTAAATAAATTCGCTATACTTGTAGCATTAATAAATATGATTGAATTATAAAATTTATAGTATAAAAATAATACATACAAGGGGGATTTAAAAATGAAATTAAAAAAATTATTAGGATTAACATTAGTAGGAGTTATAAGTGCATCATTATTTGTAGGGTGTTCTAAAGCAAGTGGAGAGGAAGATAAAACTATAAAAGTGGGAGCATCTCCAGCGCCACATGCAGAAATTTTAGAAGTAGCAAAGCCATTATTAGAAGAAAAAGGTTATAAATTAGAAGTAGTAGAGTTTGATGACTATGTACTTCCAAATACATCTTTATCAGAAGGTGAATTAGATGCAAACTTCTTCCAACATATTCCATACTTGGAAGAAATGAATAAAGAGAAAGATTTAAAATTAACATATACTGCAAAAGTTCATATAGAACCAATGGGCGTTTACTCTGAGAAGTTTGATAGCTTAGATGACTTAAAAGATGGAGCTAAAATATCTGTTCCAAATGATGCTACTAATGAAGCAAGAGCTTTACAATTACTAGCTAAAAATGGTGTTATAGAAGTAGCAGATAAAGAGTTGATAACTGCAAAAGATATAACTAAAAATCCAAAGAATATAGAAATAGTAGAAGTAGATGCAGCTCAAGTTCCATCAACTTTACAAGATGTAGATTTTGCAGTAATAAATACAAACTTTGCTTTAAATGTTAACTTGAATCCAACAAAGGATGCAATAGTAATAGAAGCTAGTGATTCACCATATGCTAACATATTAGCTTGTAGAGAGGATAATAAAGATAGTGAAAAAATAAAAGCCTTAACTGAAGCTTTAACTAGTGATAAAGTTAAGTCATTTATAGAAGAAAAATATGAAGGAAGTATAGTTCCAACATTTTAATTTATAATAAATTTTACTAAAAGAGAAGGATTTTAATATCCTTCTTTTTTATCTTTAGTTGAACTAACTTGAGAAATGTTCTTGCTTGAAGCTACAGACAAGGTATCTTGTTGGTGACATGAGCGAAGCAGATTATTTATATAGTCATTAATAATACCTTCTCTAATTGTATATTTACTTATTATGATTTTTGAAGATTGCAAATACAATATAATGCTGTTTAAAATGACTAAAGCACCAAGTAAAATATCTCCTCTACTTTTTGAGATGCCTGTAGTATAAATAACTTCTTTTAAAGACATATTACTTATCTTCTGTAAAAGAACTTTTATATCCTTATAAAATAATTCATAACCATGAATATTTGAAGTAATATCATATTCCTTTTGATGAATTCTACCAATAGTTTTTATTGATCCACCAATTATAATTGCAGGGAGGTTTTTACATTCACCAATCCATGAAATATTATTTAACTTACCATATATGTATTCTTGAATTTGACAAAATTCCTCGTTGGAAATGCCATCTTTAATATGAAACTTATTTGTTATTTTCAAAGCACCCATGGGAATACTAACACTCTCCATAAGAATTTTATCTTTTACTAGGCCGATTTCAACACTTCCGCCACCCATATCTAAATGAACATAATTATCCAACTCTTTTGGTATGGAAGAAACATATCCTAAATAGCATTCTTCTGTAGGTGATAATAATCTTATATGAACACCTAAAGACACAGAAATATCATTTATAATTTCTGTGGAGTTTTTAATTTCTCTAAGAGATTCTGTACCTACAGCAATAATTTCATCACAATTGTAGTCATCACAGAACTTTTTAAATGTAAATATAATTCCAAAAAAATTTTTCATCCCCTCTGAAGATAATTCTTTGGTTTCCCTTCCTACAAAATCAGATAATCTAGTTTGAAACTTTTTATGGAAAATTTCGCTATAAGAACTATTATCTATTTCTACAATTATTAATTTAATTGAATTTGAACCAATATCAATTATGCCTAAAGTTTTCATTTAATCCCCCCTATAATTGTCTATAAATAAATTATAGTTTAATATAATTACTTCATCAATAATTGAAAAAAATAGAGTTATACTATTAATAAATATATTTTAAGTTGTCTAAAGAACATAGATAGTAAAATGACTAAAAAAGTAAAGCTAACTAAGGAGGATATAATTTGAAACAAGAATTTTATAATATGGATGGAATAACTCTAGCTAAAAGTCTTTTAAATAAATTTTTAATTAGAGAATATGAAAATAAAAAAATTATAACTAAAATAGTAGAAACCGAGGCATATATGGGAGCAAAAGATAAGGCTGCTCATGCATATAAGAATAAAAAAAGCACTAGAACTGCTCCTCTGTATTTATCTGGAGGTCATATTTATGTTTATTTAATTTATGGGATGTACAACTGTTTAAATTTATCAGCCAATAAAGAAAATATACCAGAGTGTGTTTTAATTAGAGCAGTAGAGCCTATAAATAGTTGGGATGAAATATCTTACAATAGATTTTCTAAGCCTTATAATGAACTGAATAATTATCAAAAAAAGAATTTGACAAATGGTCCAGGTAAACTATGTAAAGGATTAAATATAGATAGAGGATTAAGTGGCAAAAGTATATTTAGATCAGAACTTTATATTGAAGATAATCCAGATAATGATTTTGAGATTGCTGTAGATAAAAGAATTAATATAGATTATGCGCAAGAAGATAAAGATAAATTATGGAGATTTTATATTAAAAATAATAAATATGTTTCTGTTATAAAAAGGTAATGATATAATTTATTTGTAATAATAAAAAGGAGGAGACATATGAAAAAAATAGGTTTTATAGGTGCAGGAAATATGGGTGGGGCAATTTTAGGTGGCATTTTGAAATCTAAAATGATGGACAATGAACATATAATGGCTTCTGCTAAAAGTGAAAGAACTATGGAAAGATTAAAAAAAGAGTACAATGTTCATGTAACAAAAGACTCTAAAGAAGTGGCTGAATTTTCAGACCTTATAGTAATAGGTGTAAAACCAAATATATATGATGAAGTTCTAGAAGAAATTAAAGATGTGATAGATGATAAAAAAATAATAATAACAATTGCAGCAGGAAAGACTATTGAATCAGTGGAAAACATTATTGGTAATGATAAAAAAATTGTAAGAACAATGCCAAACACACCTTCATTAGTTGGAGAAGGAATGACTTCTTTATCGCCAAATAAAAACATAAGTAAAGAAGAATTAGATTTTGTTAAATCTTTGTTTGATTCTCTAGGAAAAAGTGAAGTAGTAAATGAAGACTTAATTCATGCAGTGATAGGAGCTAGTGGTTCATCAACTGCTTATGCATTTATGTTTATAGAAGCAATAGCTGATGGTGCGGTAAGAGCTGGTATGCCAAGAGACAAGGCTTATAAGTTTGCAGCACAAGGAGTTTTGGGAGCTGCTAAAATGGTTCTAGAAGAAGATAAGCATCCTGGTGAATTAAAAGATATGGTATGTTCACCTGGAGGAACAACTATAGAGGCTGTAAAAGTATTAGAAGAAGAAAAATTTAGAGGTGCAGTAATAAAAGCTGTAGAAGCTTGTGTTAACAAAAGTATAGAAATGAGTAAATAATATAAAAAGCTCCCATTTGAAAAATGGGAGCTTTGTTATGAAAACTTATTGATTTGAATCTTGTGAGTCAAAATGTTGTTCAGTTTCAGTTTGAACATTTAAAGAATTATCGTTAGTATTATTTTCACTATTTTGGCTATCCTGAGCATTATCAGTGTTTTCTGTATTTTCAGTATTGTTAGTGTCCTTGTTATTAGTATTATTTTCTACATTATTATCATTTGATTCTTCTTGTGATGGTGTTTGAGTATTATTTTCTTGGTTAGATTCTCCACTGTTTACATCATTATTGTTGCTGTCATTATTATCAGAATCGTTGTTGAATAAGTTTGTAAACCAGTTAATTATTTTTTGGAAGAATCCTTCCACTTCTTCGCTAGAAGGTAAGTTCTCAGCTGCTTTGTCTGTAGCATTTATAACTGCATTACTTCCCAGCATCTCGTCTTTAGTTTCACCAAGTATACCTAAATCTTTGTTTCCACTAAATAAATTAGAGAACCAATCTCCAATTGAAGAGAAGAAGTTTCCTATAGAATCCATTATTCCAGAACTTCCTACACTTTCACCAGCTTCTTGTAAATTATCTTTAACTACATCAGAAACATTATTTAAAGTTTCTTTCATAGAATTATAATCATAATTTTGAGCAGCTATTTTTTCCATTAAGTCAGTTATTTGTTTAACTTGAGCATCTGTTAATGTAATATTGTAATTATTAGTTACATTATTAATAATATCTGCTATTTGTGTAACATCACTTGTACCGTTTTTTATAACTTCTGTTTTAATATCATTAACAACACCAGTTGCTTTATCCTGACCTATTTCATCACCAAGATCTCCTGTAGTTATTAATTCTTCAGAAGCTAATTCTTTTTTGTCTTCATCTAACTTTTCACCAGAAGCATCTTCAAAAGCCTTCATAACACCTGTTAAAGCACCAGTTCCACTTACAGGAAATACGGCAGCTATTACAGCATTGGCATTAGTCATACCAGCAGTTGATAGTGTTGATGCTACCATTGAAGAAGTTACCCAAGTTATATTTGCAGTTTTTACATTTATTCCACCATTATTAGTTGGTTCAACATAAGCACAAGAGTAAGTCTTAGTTCCAAGTTGTGCCTCTGTAGCTACCTTACCTAAGTATTCTCTTTCTTCTTGATTATTTACTTCTAAAACCTGAACTTCATTTTCCTTTACACCGAAATAATTAAATATTTTTTGTCTTTGCTCAGCTGTATTGTTAACACCTATAGTCACTACTCTAGTACCATCAGCAAAAGACGGAACAATGCTACTTGCTACTATTGTCATCGCTACTAACAGAGAGCTAACTTTCTTTTTAAATTTCATAATATTTCCTCCTAAAATTCCTACTTAAAATAATTATATTAATTCTTTAAGTAGATTTATGTAAAGATTTAATATAAAGTAAAAATACTCTGTGAATATAGTATAATATTTATTCGCATAATGCGATTACAACATTGTAACTGTAATTACAATTTATAAATAAATCTTTACTAATTATTATTAGATACCTATTAATTATATTATAAAAAAAATTATTTGTGGCAGTTTTAAGAAAATCGTAAGATTTATGTAAACTGAAAAGTAACAAATTGTAGAAAGCTTATTTATCATGGTAAAAAAGGATTTCCATATAGAAAGAATAATATATTAAAGGAAGATAATATTTTTAATGTAAAAAACAATTATAAATTGAGCGAAGAGATAATATATTATTAGGGGGGATTGTATGAGGGAGTTAAATTTTCAGGGACAAAACCTTCAAGGTAGAACTTTTGTAAATATGGACCTTAGAGGTGCTAACTTTAAAGATGCTAATCTTGTGGGGGTAGATTTTAGAGGAAGTGATCTAAGGGGTGTCAACTTTCAAGGAGCTAATTTATTTGGTAGTGATTTGGAAAATACATTATTAGATGATGTTATATATGACCATAATACAAAATACTATGAAATGTATTGTCCAAGTGAAGGTGCATTTTTGGCATATAAGAAATGTTATAACTATAGAATAGTTCAACTTCTAGTACCAGGAGATGCCAAAAGAACCTCAGCAACAAGAAACTCATGTAGATGTGATAAAGCAAAGGTACTTAGCATTAAAAGCGAAGACTCAACAGAATCTTTTGAGGAAGCTACATCTTATGTAGATGAAAGTTTTATTTATAAAGTTGGTGAGTGGGCTATAGCTGAAAACTTCAATGAGGATAGATGGGTAGAGTCTACAACTGGAATACATTTTTTTATGACTAGAGAGGAAGCAATTGGGTATTTATAAAATATGACAATTATATAGTAATTATGATATATTTGCACATGATAATTGTGAAGATGATTGAAAAATCATGAAATGTATTATACTATATAAAGGAAATAAATTATAATGATATTTTAACAATGTGAGTTTTAAACATTGAAAGGAGAATAATAATGTCACAAGAATTAGTTAAAGAAAGAGTTTTAAAATACCTAATAGAGGATTTATTAGTTCCTCAAGATATGATAGATACAAATGTATTATTAAGTGAATTTGAAGAAGGTGCTGAAGGTATATTAGACATAGTAGTAAATGTTAAAGATAAACAAGGATATTTTGCACCAGTATTAATAGTAAGATGCACAGATGACGATGTAGAATTAGAAGGAGATACTTTACAAAAAGAAATCGAGTTCTTAGAATATGTTGATAATATAACAATGGCTGGAAGAATGATACTTACAAATGGAGATCAAATGATGTATGCAGATTGGACAGGGGAAGAATATGATACAGAGGCATCTCTACCTACATATGAGCAAATGGAAAAAGAGTTCTTCGAGGCAGAAGAAATGGCAGAAGAACATGATCACCACCATCATGATGGATGCGGATGTTCTCATGACCATCACGAAGAAGGGCATAGCTGTGGATGCGGTGACGACTGCAGATGCAATAACGATGATCATGACTGTGGTTGTTCTAAATAAGCAACATAATAATAGAAATATATAATAATATAATTATTTGTAATAAAAAAAAGATTTGCAAATATTTTTTATTAATTGTAGAATAGGATATATTTTAAATATTTATTAAGTAAAATAACGCAAAAATAAAGGTTTTTAAGTTATTCTGTAGAATATTAATGAATTATAAAATATACAAAGAACATGCATTTTTTCATAAAGTGAAACATACTATAGTTGATATAGACGAAATATGTTTTTACCGATTTTTTTAATGAACAATATGTATAAAGAAGGGGTTAGATTATATGGGGGCTAAAAAAGAGCATACTTATGAGAATTATGTTTTTGGAGATTCATCATCTTCATCAAATGCTATGAAAATGTATTTAAAAGAGATTGAAGAATACAAAATGCTAACACCGAATGAAGAAATTGAATTGGCAAAAGAGATAGATGACTCTATACCTGAAGCTAAAGAAAAATTTATCAATGCCAATTATAGACTAGTTGTCAGTATTGCAAAAAAGTACAGAAAAGAAAATGTTGATATGCTAGATTTGATTCAAGCTGGAAATATAGGTTTAATCAAAGCAGTTGAAAAATATGACTACAAAAAAGGCTTTAAGTTTAGTACCTATGCAACTTGGTGGATAAAACAAAGCATCACAAGATATATTGATGATTGCGAGAATACCATAAGAATTCCAGTTCATCTTCATCAAAGAATAAACTTCATTAAAAGGAAAAAACAAGAGTTATCTAATGAATTACAAAGAGAGCCGTCATTAGATGAACTAGCTGAAGTATGCGATATGGAGCCTGATAAAATTCTTGAGATACTAAAAAGAGATAAAAATGTAGTATCTTTAGACACTCCTATTAAAGAAGATGAAGATAGTTCTTTAGTAGAATTTATACCATCAGATGCAAATTTAGATGATGTAGTTATTCATGAAGTGGAACAAAAAAATCTTAGAGAGAAGATAGATGAGCTTCTTACAGGACTTAATGATCAAGAACAAAAAGTATTAAGAATGAGATTTGGATTAGACGATGATGATCCGAAGACTCTAGAAGAAATAGGAAAAGTATTTGGGGTTACAAGAGAGAGAATTAGACAAATTGAAGCTAAGGCTATTAGGAAGTTGAGACATCCTAGTAGACTTAAGCAACTAAAAAATTTCTATTAAATTTAATATTAAATGGGTGATTATAAATTTGTAATCACCTATTTTTATGTAAAAAATTATTTTAAACAATAGTGTGCGTATGTATGTTAATAGTAAAAGCCTAAGTCCTTTTATTTGTTAAGATATATAGCTGCATAGCAGATTTTCTGATTAAGTAGTTAAAATAATAATCATCTTCATGATTTTCATCGATATTATAAAGCTTAGTGACATCCATACCAAGCAATAGATTTAAACTGTTTATGCGATTAAACTGTATGCAAACGTTTAACAAGAAATAAACAAGACTTAAGGATAGTAAGGAAAAAATAACAATAACTGTACCACTCATAATAAAACCTCCCATGAAATCTTTTATTAAGAAAATTGTACTATACTTATTCCTTACTTTCACCATAAAAAAAACTACATTAATTTTGTAAATAATAAAAAAAAATATGCCAATATTTAAAATAATACAAATAACTACAAATATATACAAACGAAATTTGTAGATAATTATATTTATGTTATGAAAAAAAATATTAATTTAATGATATTTAATCTACAAAGTTAAAACAAAGTCTTTTAATTCTTTAATAAATAAGTCACTTGCTTTAGAATGTGTAATATTATTAGCTAGAATATACGAAAAGTTACGAGTAAAATTGTTATCTAGCGTGAGAATCTTCAATTCTTTGTTTAAGTATGAAGGATAAGCTATTAAATTTGATATAATAGTAATTCCTATATTATTTTTTACAGCTTCTTTTACAGCATAATTACTTCCAAAGACCATAATATTTTTAGGTTGTATCTTAGAACTATTTAAGTAGATATCTAAATATTCTCTTGTACCAGAACCTTTTTCTCTACCAATCCAATTATAGTTTTTTAGAAGATCTAAAGAAAAATTATCTTCGTCAATTTCAATATTGTATGGCATAGCAAGAACCATTTTATCTTCATAAAAATATGTTTGATTTAAATTAGGAGAAGACACAGTTCCTTCAACTAATCCTATATCCAATGATATATTAGATAATTTATCACAAATAGATTTTGTATTTTCAATAAGAACCTCTATTTGAACATTAGGGTATTTTGAACAAAAGTTTTTCAGAAAATTAGGCAAAATATATTCTCCTATTGTTAGAGAAGCACCTATTTTCAAATGACCTTCCACATTTGACTTAGTATTATGTAATTCACCCATGGTCATGTCCAATAAATTTAATATTTCTTTAGCTCTTTTATATAAAATTTCACCGTTTTCTGTAATATATATATTTTTCTGCTTAATGGATCTATCAATAATTTTTGTATCAAAATACCTTTCTAAGTTTTTAATATGGTTACTAACACTTGGCTGAGATAAATTAAGGTATTTGGCAGCCTTAGTAAAGTTTTTAAATTCAACTACAGATATAAAAGTTTTTAATTCTTCAATCAAAATATACTTCCTCCTATTATTAATGATATAAGTCAATATAATAAGTATAACTTTAACTCTATTATTATAACCATTAATTTTACTTATTATTATCATAAAAAATAGTTATTTTACTTATTATTTTAAACATATTATACTATTTTTGGAGATAAAACAATAAAAAGATAAGAAAGGAAAAATAAGACAACAATGGGAAGAAATATTATGACTAAAATAAAAGATATACTACCTGGTCTTTTGGTAGCAATTATGGTGGCAATTATTAGTATGTTTTTAGGAAAATTTGTACCATCCTTAGGGGCTGCTTCTATAGCCATTTTTTTAGGTATGTTTGTTGGTAATATATTTTTAAATCAAAAAGTTTTTCAAAGTGGATACAAATATTCTGAGTCTGATTTATTATCATATTCGATAGTTTTACTTGGAGCAACTCTTAGTATAAGTACAATTTCAGAAATAGGGTTTAGCGGAGTTGTTTTTATTATATTACAAATGACAGTTACTATTATAGGAACTATATATATAGGAAAAAAATTAGGATTTGGTGAAAACTTTAGATTTTTAATGGCAAGTGGTAATGCTGTTTGTGGTTCTTCTGCCATAGCAGCAACAGCGCCAGTAATAGATGCTAAGGATGATGAAAAAGGTATAGCAATAACAATAGTAAATGTTACAGGAATTATTTTAATGTTTGTA
>OKWN01000724.1_pt1 | contig 10981 bp, 5 predicted proteins | sample 1607151 | NCBI WGS metagenome assembly OKWN01 (sample SAMN07501046, study PRJEB24779) | human gut metagenome | isolation source: stool | host: human infant | place: USA: Pittsburgh, PA | reverse complement strand
AAGATGCACCGAGTGGAACAGCAATTAAAACCGCTGAGTTGATCTCTGAGAAGCGCGAGAAGATCCAGCAAGGTGCAGCAGATGAAGAAGAGTTGATGCCTGGAGCAAGAGGGGCAGAGTTTGAAGGGATGCGCATCCATTCGGTTCGATTGCCTGGCCTAGTCGCTCACCAAGAGGTGATTTTTGGTAGCCAAGGCGAAGGCTTGACTCTCCGTCATGATTCCTATGATCGTGTTTCCTTCATGACAGGAGTAAATCTAGGGATTAAAGAAGTTGTCAAGCGTCATGAGCTTGTTTATGGTTTGGAACACTTACTATGAGATTAGAAAAGATGCCTTCTGAGTTTCAGGAGGCTTTACCAATATTAGAAAAGATTAAAGCAGCTGGTTTTGAGGCCTATTTTGTAGGGGGATCTGTCCGAGATTCCCTCTTGGATCGTCCAATTCATGATGTCGATATCGCTTCCTCCTCTTACCCAGAAGAGACCAAGGCGATTTTTGATCGAACAGTAGATGTCGGTATCGAACATGGGACCGTCTTGGTCCTTGAAAATGGGCAAGAATATGAGATTACGACCTTCCGGACGGAGGATGTCTATGTAGATTATCGTCGCCCGAGCTCCGTGTCTTTTGTACGCTCGCTTGAAGAAGACCTCAAGCGCCGTGATTTCACCGTCAATGCCTTTGCCTTAAATGAAAAAGGAGAAATTGTTGACCTCTTTCATGGACTAGAAGATTTAGAAAACAAGGTCCTTCGGGCCGTTGGACTTCCTCATGAACGGTTTAACGAAGATGCGCTCCGGATCATGCGAGGCTTTCGTTTTCAAGCCAGTCTCGGCTTTGAATTAGAAGAGGCAACCTTTGATGCCATGAAGGAGTGTGCTCCCTTACTTGAGAAGATTTCAGTAGAGCGTACCTTCATCGAGTTTGATAAACTCTTGCTTTCCCCATACTGGAGACAGGGCTTGGAGGCAATGCTAGAAAGTGGTGCTTATCACTATCTGCCAGAGATGAAGGATCGTAAAGAAGCGATCGAGCGTTTGTTTGACATAGAGCTAGAATATACCTTTTCAACCTCTGAGCAAGCCTGGGCTGCTTTGGTCTTAGCACTCGAGATTCAAGATATTCCAAAATTCTTTAAAAAATGGAAGACCTCTAGAGAGTTTGCCAAGACGGTGGAGCAGATCGTGGAGATTCTAAAGCTCCGAGAAAAAGGAAGTCTAGACAAGCGTGCCTGCTATAAGTATGAGAAGCGTTTGTTGCTAGTGGCTGAAGAGCTCCGGGAAGCCTATGCCTTGAGTGTGGATTATTTGGCCATTGAGCGTGTCTATGATAGCTTGACCATTCATGATAAGCATGAAGTGGTGGTCAATGGCGGTATGCTGATCAAAGAATATGGTTTTCAACCAGGTCCAGCCTTGGGAGAGATTTTGACAAAAATTGAATATGCCATTGTCGATGGGGAACTGGCCAATGAAAAAGAGGCCATCATCGCCTATATCCAGCAAGCAAAAGAGGAGGAAAAATGAGCGATTTTATTGTCGATAAATTAACCAAATCTGTCGGAGATAAGACCGTCTTTCGTGAGATTTCCTTTATCATTCATGACTTGGATCGGATCGGATTGATCGGGGTCAATGGAACTGGAAAAACCACGCTGTTAGATGTGTTGTCAGGTCGCTCTGGCTTTGATGGAGATGTGAGTCCTTTTTCTGCCAAGAGCGATTATACAATTGGTTACTTGACGCAGGAGCCAGACTTTGATGATCAAAAAACGGTTTTGGATACGGTGCTATCTAGTGATTTGCGCGAAATGCAGCTCATTCGCGATTATGAATACTTGATGGCGGATTACCGAGAAGAGAACCAAGCCCGTCTTGAAAAGGTCATGGCGGAGATGGATTCGCTCAATGCTTGGGAAATCGAGAGTCAGGTTAAGACAGTCCTTTCCAAACTTGGGATTGAAGATTTGAATGCCAAAGTTGGGGATCTATCTGGGGGCTTACGTCGTCGGGTGCAACTGGCACAGGTTTTGCTGTCTCATCACGACCTGCTCTTACTAGATGAGCCGACCAACCACCTGGACATTGATACCATCGAATGGTTGACCAATTTCTTGAAGAACTCTAAGAAAACCGTGCTCTTCATTACCCACGATCGCTATTTCTTGGATAATATCTCGACAAGGATCTTTGAGTTGGATCGAGGTGGCTTGATCGAGTATCAGGGCAACTACCAGGATTATGTCCGCTTAAAGGCTGAGCAAGACGAGCGTGATGCAGCCCTTCTTCATAAGAAGCAGCAACTCTATAAGCAGGAGTTGACCTGGATGCGGCGTCAACCTCAGGCGCGTGCGACCAAGCAACAAGCACGGATCAATCGATTCCATGATCTCAAGCAAGACTTGTCTGGTCAAAGCAACCAGACAGATTTGGAGATGAACTTTGAGACCAGCCGAATCGGAAAGAAAGTCATCGAGTTTAAAGATGTGAGTTTTACTTTTGAAAACAAGCCGATTTTACAGGACTTTAACCTCTTAGTGCAAAATAAGGACCGCATCGGGATTGTTGGGGATAATGGCGTCGGCAAGTCTACCCTACTCAATCTGATCGCTGAGCGACTCCAGCCTCAGTCTGGACAAGTCATTATCGGGGAAACCGTGCGAGTGGCTTATTTCTCTCAACAGATTGATGGGTTGGATGAGAGCAAGCGCGTGATTAATTTCCTCCAGGAAGTTGCTGAGGAAGTGAAGACAACCGTTGGGACGACTTCGATTGCTGATCTCTTGGAGCAATTTCTCTTCCCACGTTCCATGCACGGAACCTTGATTGAAAAACTCTCCGGTGGTGAGAAGAAGCGCCTCTTTCTCTTAAAACTCTTGATTGAAAAACCTAATGTGCTTCTCCTCGATGAGCCGACTAATGACTTGGATATCGCCACCTTGACGGTTTTGGAAAACTTCCTTCAAAACTTTGGAGGTCCCGTCATTACCGTTAGCCACGACCGCTATTTCCTAGACAAGGTCGCAAGCAAGATCCTGGCTTTTGAAAATGGGGGCATTCGTGAGTTCTTTGGCAATTATACGGATTACCTAGATGAAAAAGACTTTGAAGCAGCTCAAGTAACGGCCAGTCACAAGGTTGAAAAAGAAAAACCTGTTAAGCCAAAAGAAGATAAGAAGCGCATGAGCTACATGGAGAAGCAGGAGTGGGCGAGCATTGAAGCAGATATCGAAGCCATTGAAAATCGGATCGCAGAGATTGAAGTGGAGATGAATGAAAACGGCTCTGACTTTGGCAAATTGTCAGCCCTTCAAAAGGAATTAGATCAGGAAAATGAGCGATTGCTTGAGAAGTACGATCGTTATGAATACCTGAGCGAATTAGATGAATAAGGAGGCCCTATGAATCAATTGAACCGGATATCCCTTGGAATTTCAGCCACTATTTTTACCATTATCGGTATCGTCTTGTTTATCAATCCGATTGAGCACATCGGCTCATTTAGCTGGTTGATTTCCTGTGGCTTCTTTTTAATTTCCCTTTCGCGTTTTTCACGCTATTACAGATTGCGCCAAGCTGGTATCATTCAGCAGCAACAGCTCTTTCACAGTATGGTCGCCTTGGTTTTTGCGGTCTACTTACTGCTCTATGGCTACAAGACCTTGCCGATTGTCTTTCCAGTTACTTTAGGAATTTGGCTGATCTATCGTTCGATTTTAAACTTCCGAAAAGCCAATTTCTACTCGAGGAAGGTTGAAGAACTGTCCAAGCGTTATATTTTCTTTGCCTTGCTACAACTCTTCATCGGCTTATTCTTAATCGTTAGTCCACTCTCGATAAGTGTCTTTCTATTAAATATTATTGGTTTGATTTTCCTCATTTTAGGATTTCAATCCTTTAGTCTCTTGTTAAAAAGTTAAGAAAAGTTACGTGCAAACCTTTGCATTTATCTAAAAGTCTGATATAATAGAACTGTAAGTGTTTACAAGTTTGAAAGGAGTTACAGATGTCTAAAAAAATTATCGGTATTGACCTTGGAGGAACTTCCATCAAGTTTGCTATCCTCACTTTAGATGGGGAAGTTCAAGAAAAATGGTCTATTAAAACAAATATTTTGGATGAAGGTAGCCATATCGTCGACGATATGATCGAATCAATCGCGCATCGTTTGAAGATGCTTGAACTTGATGCTTCTGAATTCCAAGGAATCGGAATGGGATCGCCTGGTGTTGTTGACCGTGAAAAAGGTACAGTTATCGGGGCCTACAACTTGAACTGGAAGACCCTTCAACCAGTTAAAGAAAAGATCGAAAGTGCCCTTCATATTCCATTCTTCATTGATAACGATGCCAACGTTGCTGCTTTGGGTGAACGTTGGAAAGGGGCTGGTGAAAACCAACCAGATGTTGTCTTCATGACACTTGGTACAGGTGTTGGCGGTGGTATCGTCGCTGAAGGTCGTCTCTTGCACGGTGTGCGTGGAGCTGCTGGAGAACTTGGTCACATCACGGTTGACTTTGATGATCCAATCCAATGTACCTGTGGTAAAAAAGGCTGTCTTGAAACGGTTGCATCAGCAACAGGGATCGTCAACTTGACTCGTCGTTATGCAGATGAGTACGAAGGGGACTCTCAATTGAAAGTCTTGATCGACAATGGAGAAGAAGTAACGGCTAAAACGGTCTTTGACCTGGCAAAAGAAGGCGATGCTCTTGCTTTGATCGTCTACAAGAACTTCTCACGTTACCTTGGACTTGCTGCTGCTAACATCGGTTCAACCTTGAACCCGTCTAAGATCGTTATCGGTGGTGGGGTATCTGCTGCTGGAGACTTCCTCTTGGATGGTGTGCGCAAGGTCTTTGAAGAAAACTCATTCCCACAAGTACGTGAATCTACTCAATTGGCGCTTGCTACTTTGGGAAATGATGCGGGTGTCATCGGTGCCGCATCTCTAGTATTACAATAAGATTAAAAGGAGATTTGCCTCTCCTTTTTTCTTTATCCTGTGATATAATGAAAGCAATAGTAGATTAAAGGAGGAGATATGACAAAAGCAGATACCATTTTTAAAGAGTATATTCGGAAAATCATGGAAGAAGGTGTTTGGTCTGAACAGGCCCGACCTAAATACAAGGATGGTAGAACGGCCAACTCCAAGTACATCACGGGAGCCTTTATGGAGTTTGATCTCTCAAAAGGCGAGTTTCCTATCACGACCCTTCGTCCCATCGCGATTAAATCAGCCATCAAAGAGATGCTCTGGATCTACCAGGATCAGTCGAATAGCTTAGACCTGTTAGAAGATAAATACAATGTCCATTATTGGAACGACTGGGAAGTAGGGGATAGTCGTACTATTGGTCAACGCTATGGTGCTGTGGTCAAAAAGCATGACATTACCAATAAAATCCTCAAACAATTAGAAGCCAATCCCTGGAATCGCCGCAATATTATCTCGCTCTGGGATTATGATGCCTTTGAGGAGACCGACGGACTCTTACCATGTGCATTTCAAACCATGTTTGACGTGAGGCGGGTTGATGGAGAGATTTATCTAGATGCTACCCTGACCCAGCGTTCAAATGATATGTTGGTAGCCCACCATATCAATGCCATGCAATATGTAGCTCTTCAGATGATGATTGCCAAGCACTTTGGCTGGAAGGTTGGAAAGTTCTTTTACTTCATTAATAACCTTCATATTTATGATAATCAATTTGAACAGGCTGAAGAGTTACTCCGTCGCGAGCCTTCAGATTGTCAGCCACACCTGGTCTTGAATGTGCCAGATGGAACCAATTTCTTTGACATCAAACCAGAAGATTTTGAACTGGTCGATTACGATCCAGTGAAGCCACAATTGAAGTTCGATCTTGCGATTTAGTGATAAATCAAGGTTTTTTGATGCCCTGATCTATGGGTAAAATCCTTTTAGAATTAAAACAATTTTAGCTAAAAATTTTTACTCATTTTTGAGTCAATATGTTTTGAAAATCGTTCGGTTTTTGTTAAAATAGATAAGGTTTGTAAAAACTAAACAATTTTAAAAAGAATGTTAATTTATAGATAAATATGGAGGTCCATTAGATGGGGAAAGACTTATTTAATGATCGTATTAGCAGATTCTCAATTCGTAAATTGAATGTGGGTGTTTGCTCTGTACTATTGGGAACACTTGTCATGGTTGGGACAGCCGCAAGTGCAGCCGCAGAAGAAAAGACAGATACGACAAGTGAAAGTGTAGCAGCAGTTGCAACAGCGTCAGAAGCGCCTGAAGCGTCAACAGCTACAGCAACTTCAGCAACATCAACAGCTGCAACGACATCTACTTATGATGCAAACGCAGCAATCACTGCACCAGAGACTTCAACTGCTGCAGCAACATCAACAGCACCTGCTTCAACTAGTGAAGCAAGTAGCACAAGTACAGCAGCTTCAGCAACATCTGCTACCTCAACTGCACCGGGAACATCAACCGCTGCAACACCAAAATTAGAAGCAACTACGCCAGCAAACAAGGCAGCAGAAGCAGCTGCAACAGATAAGAAAGAAGAAGTGGCTGCTGGTGTCGTAGCACCAGCCTCAGAAAACAATGCTGTGACAGCAGAGACTTCTGGTCCTAAGCGTCGTAATCGTCGTGCTCTTGGTGACCCAAATGATCCAAGCTTGATCGGGGATGACGTTGAAGACGCAACTTCAACTCCGAAAGTTGAAAAACCTGGCTTTACAACAAATATCAATGCTAAAGACTTAGCCAGCCAAATCTCTTGGTTGGACTTTGGCGATACAGCTAGCTGGACAGGAACGACGACTACATCAAGCGGAAATCTGGCCCTTCAAGTGGGCTCAACCTACACCAAGGAAATCATGCCTGGCTATGTGGTTACTATCAAAGTTAAATCCTTAAAACCCTTCCAAGCGACAGAAATCTACAAAAAGCGCTTAGAAGAACGTGGAGCGACTGAAGCTGAAAAGGCTACCTATGACCCAAATGCTAAGAACGGATATATAGGAACAACTACTAGTGCTGCAACTAACAAAGCATTTAATAATGGTGAAGAAGCTAAAATTATTGCCGAAGCTCAAAACCGTTGGACAGAAATAAAAGGTGAAGGCATCGATACTGGCACTAAAAAAACAACCATCAGTTCCGAGTTTGATGGTGGCAATATTGGTGTTCAGTTTGAAATTTCTGCTACCTTCCGTGGCAAAGCCGTCAAACCTGCTGTAGTCATGGCAGATGGTGAGTCCGCTAATCCTGGTGAATCGGTTATTTTCACCACAAACGGAGAAGGTTGGCAACAAATTGGGGAGTGGTATAAATATGGAAGAAGATCTACTAAAACCTTTATTCCACAAGATACAGACAATTTATTTGGCCCAAATCCTACCTTTAATATAGAAGGTACGAATTACTATTCGACGAACCTTAACCTACTTAAACGTGCAAATGAAGTGGGGCCAGATAAAAAAGCGGTTGCTTGGAAGTACTTTGGAAGTGCTGATTTAACAACTGGAGGCCTCGGAACAGGGGTCTTCGGGCCAAATATTTCTGCAGGTCCTTCTGCCGTTCCCCTTGTTATGACAAAAGGAGCTTCTGAAGTTGGTCTTTACATTGCTTCAAGTGGTAAACAATCAGCCATGCTTGGATTCTTCCCGCTCGATGAAGGAGATGCGCCAGCATCTTACGGGAAGGCGATTCATTCGATTGCAACTGTAGATGGTGTAACAGGTAAGAAAGTAAACCAACCTTATCTAGGTCACTTAAGCCCTGATATGGATGAAAACAATACGCTTGATTGGACGGGTGATGACAAGGCGACCACTGCGGATGAAGGCATCGACCAATTACTTCCAAATGATCTCAAAGGGAAAACCAATGAGCTGATCAAGATGGACCGGACACGTCCAGGTAATTACACCATTTCAGTGGAAGCTCATACGGATGGAGCATCAAAAGCTAACATCTATGGTTGGGTAGATTTCAACCAAAACGGAACCTTCGATGAAGATGAACGGTCTGATTTAACAACCATTACCCAAGATGGAACGGCTACGTTAAGATTTACAAAGAGTAAAACCTATATTGATCCTAGTGTCAATGAATTAGGTGTTCGTGTCCGGATTGCTAAGGATGCTGATCAAATTGAAAGCCCAACGGGGATGGCTTTCTCTGGTGAGGTTGAAGACTTTAAGACTCAAATCACTCACCCACCAAAAGGGGAATTTAAAGAAACAACTGGCCCTCAAGGTGCAAAACAAACAGCAACCGTAGCCTTTACTGCTCGAGGTTTGCAAGGCTATAGCCTAACTGAGTCAGCAAAAATTGATGAAACAGTAGCTCCACAAATGATAGATAACCGTACGGGGCAAGTCGTAACACCTGGTGCAGATGGCTACTATGCTGTAGCTGGTCAAGGGAAGTACAAGATCACTTCAAACGGAACTTCTGTGGATGTTGAGTTCATTCCCGAAGATCACTTCCTTGGAACAGCTGACGGTATCTCTATCCGTCGTACAGACAGCAATGGCTACGATACTGGTTGGTCAACAAAATTCCCAGCTGATGAAGCCAATGTAGATACTGTTTTGAATACTATGGATGGTCTTTATATCCCAACTGTTACACCAACGGAAATTGAAGGGGTTGATAAGACTTCAACTGATGTCCAAGGTGCGACTCAAACTGGTACACCAACCTTTAACACAACTACAACGAATGCTAATGGCGAAAAGATCTCTGTCACTCCAAGCTTGGAATACCCTGCTAAATTGGTGGACCCAGCGACTGGTCAAGTAACCAATGCAACCTCTGTAACAGTAGCAGGTGAAGGAACTTACAGCATTGACGATGCAACTGGTAAAGTAACCTTTGTTCCAGAACCAGGATTCACAGGTACAGCTCAAGGTGTTACCGTATCAGTAACAGCACCTGTCGGAAAAGATAAAGACGGTACCGTCCGTGATGAATACCTTAAGACAGCAACCGCTAAGTACACACCAACGGTTACTCCAATCACAGTGACTCCTACAGACAAGGTTTCTGCGGACATTCAAAACGTTCCTCAAACCCAAACACCAACCTTTGATTTGAGTAACGACAAGACTGCTGAAATCACTAGCAAGAAATTGGTGGATCCAGCAACTGGTCAACCGACTGATGAAACAACTGTGACAGTAGCAGGTGAAGGAACATATACAATCGATCCTACTACAGGAGCGGTCACCTTCACACCTGAAAAAGACTTCGTTGGAACTGCAACTGGTGTGACAGTTCAAGCAACTGCAACGATTACCAATGCGAACGGTAAGACAGCAACCATCACTTCAGATGCAACCTACACACCAACAGTTGTAGCCGCTGTTCCAACAGCTAACCCTGCAACTTCAAAAGATATCCAAGGTGCGACTCAAACCGGTACACCAACCTTTGCAGGAAAAACTGTTCAAGTAAATGGTGAAGATAAAGCTATTACCATTAAAGACAATAGCTACACATTGCTAGATAAAGATGGTAACGAAGTTTCAACGACACCAGCTTATGCAGCAGACGGTACAACCGTGATCGGTAACTTCACAATTGACCCAGCAACTGGTCAAGTGACCTTCACACCGACTGATAAATCTTACACTGGTGCAGTGACACCAGCCAAGGTTCAAGCTGAAAGTTCTAACGGTATCAAGGTAGATACAACCTACACACCTGAAATCGTTCCTGTCACACCGACAGCAACTCCAGCTGAAACAGAAGATATTCAAGGTGCTACACAAACTGGTAAACCTGAATTCAAGGGTGGAACAGTAACTGTTGATGGTGTTGAGAAAACTGTAGCTATCAATGAAGCCGTTCCAGCAACCTTCGATGATGGTTCAACAACCAAGACTGTTGACGGTGTAGGTACTTACACAGTAGCTGCAGATGGAACCGTAACCTTCGTTCCTGAAAAAACATTCATCGGTACAGCGCCAGCCGTAACGGTTGTTCGTGAAGACATGAATGGAACTAAGGCTTCAGCGACCTACACACCAACCGTAACTCCGGTAACACCAACTGCAACACCAGCTGAATCAACAGGTGTTCAAGGTGCGACACAAACTGGTAAGCCTGAATTTACTGCAGGTAACAGTCGTGTTCCAATGAACGATGATGTTGCTGCAACATTTGACGATGGTTCAACTACTAAGACAGTTGATGGCGTTGGTACTTATACAGTAGCAGCAGACGGTACTGTTACATTTGTTCCAGACCCAAGCTTTACTGGTACTGCACCAGCCGTAACCGTTGTTCGTGAAGATAAGAACGGAAGCAAAGCTTCTGCAACTTACACACCAACTGTAAATCCAGTCACTCTTACTCCAACAAATAAAGTTTCTGAAGACATTCAAAATGTTCCTCAAACTGAGACTCCTACATTTGCTTTGAGTGATGATGAAACTGCTCAAATTACAAGTAAGAAATTGATTGACCCTGCAACAGGTCAACCAACAGATGAAACAACTGTAACAGTAGCAGGTGAAGGAACTTACACAATCGATCCAACTACAGGAGCAGTAACCTTCACACCTGAAAAAGACTTCGTCGGAACTGCAACTGGCGTGAAAGTCCAAGCGACTGCAACAATTACCAATGCAGACGGTAAGACTTCAACTATCACTTCAGATGCAAGTTACACACCAACAGTTGTAGCAGCTGTTCCAACAGCTAATCCAGCTACATCTAAAGATATCCAAGGTGCGACACAAACTGGAACACCAACCTTTGCAGGAACAACTGTTCAAGTAAATGGTCAAGATAAAGCGATCACCATTAAAGATAATAGCTACACACTTTTGGATAACGATGGTAATGAAGTAACTAGCACACCAGCTTATGCTGAAGATGGTACAACTGAAATTGGTACTTACTCAATTAATCCAGCAACTGGACAAGTAACCTTCACACCAACTGACAAATCATATACTGGTAAAGTAACGCCTGTT
>OKWN01000706.1_pt1 | contig 11450 bp, 10 predicted proteins | sample 1607151 | NCBI WGS metagenome assembly OKWN01 (sample SAMN07501046, study PRJEB24779) | human gut metagenome | isolation source: stool | host: human infant | place: USA: Pittsburgh, PA | reverse complement strand
TACATTATTTATTTTGTAATAAAGAAATCCAAAAAGTGCAATAGGTAATAATAAAAGTATTAAAACTAAAGCTATAATAATTTTTTTTCTACGCGACATATTTTCACCCCTTTATAATAGAACTAAAAATATAATTTATATAAAGTACTTAATAATTTAAAGAAATATTATTGTTATTAAGTAAATACTCATTATCTTCCATGTCTATATCATTATATATAAAATCTCGAAGTACACATATAGAATTAGTGTCATACAACCATACCCAGCCTGAATTACCATATACACCACCTTTTGAATGTATCTCATCTGTAATAGGGAATTCCCCTTCCTTTAAAGCGTTTTTTAATGATTTACCAGATAAAATGTTGTGTCCTGTATATGCAAGACTAGTAATTTCATTAGATGTTAAATTTGTAGTAACATAAGGAGTTATAGCATCTATTAGTTCTGGATATTTTGTAAATGATACATTTTGATATTTTTTCATAATGGCATTAATGACTTTTCTTTGTCTACCATCTCTAAATATGGCGCTGTCACTTTTTCTAATACGACTGTAAGATAGAGCTTGATATCCATTTAGAGTTTGTTTTCCTGGCTCTTTTATTAATTCCATCTCTCCTTTGTTAGGATTTTTACAGAACTTATAGCATTCTGGAATGAATTTGTTAACTTCTTTTATTTCTGATTCCTTTATATTTAGCTGAATACCATCTAAAGCATAAATAATATCCATTAAAGAAGTAAAGTCTACAATAACATATTTATCAAGACCTATACCAAATTCATTTTCAATAGTTTCAAATAAAAGATCTTCTTTTCCCCAAAAATAAGCTGTATTTAATTTTCCTTTATCTCTTCCTGGAATACTAACATAAGTATCCCTTGCTAAAGAAGTAAGTTTAATATTTTTATTTTTGTTATCAATAGTTAAAATAATCATAGAGTCTGTTCTAAAAGCAGTTTCATTTTTTCTACCATCAGTTCCAAGCAATAAAATATTAGTTATTCCATCAACTTCTTTAATTTTAGACTTATAAGTTGATGCTACTGTTACATCTTTTAATTTGTATTGTACATATCCGTAAATTGATAAAGGTATTATAATTAAAATGGATATTATACATAAAACAACCTTTTTATATTTTGACATTTTCCTCACCCAATCTGATTTATATTTATAGTAAAAATTATAACAATACAAATATACAAGGGCAAGAAATAATTGAATAATTTTCCAATTTACGAGTTTAATCCTTATGAAAATCAATATTAAAGTTATTTAACAAAATATTTGTAATCGCTTTCAAAATGGTAATAAATGGAATATAATTATAGTGACAGTGTGTCAAAAAATTAATAGGGGGAAATAAAGGAATGAAAAAGATCTTATCTGTTTTACTATCTTGCGTTCTAGGATTTGGTTTAGTTGCATGTAATAATTCATCATCAGATGAATCTAGTAGTAAAGGTAAAGAAATTGCAATGATAACTGATATAGGAACAATAGATGACAAATCATTTAACCAAGGTACATGGGAAGGTATAGTGGCTTATGCTGAAAAAAATAACATTACGCATGAGTATTACAAACCAACAGAACAGTCTACTGATGCATATTTGGCATCTATAGATTTAGCTGTTAAAGATGGGGCTAAGGTAGTAGTTACTCCAGGATATTTATTTGAAGAACCTATATACATAGCACAAGACAAATACCCAGATGTTAATTTCATATTAATTGATGGAAATCCACATGATAAATCTGGTAAAGATTATAAAACAAATAAAAATACTGTAGGTATTGTATTTGCAGAAGAGCAATCAGGATACTTAGCTGGATATGCAGCTGTAAAAGATGGATATACAAAACTTGGATTTATGGGTGGTATGGCAGTACCAGCAGTTACTCGTTATGGATATGGTTTTGTACAAGGTGCAGATGATGCTGCTAAAGAAATGGGAATTGATAAAGTTGATATGAAATATCATTATACTGGAGGATTTGATGCTACTCCAGAAGTTCAAACATTAGCTTCATCTTGGTATACTGATGGAACTGAGGTAATATTTGCATGTGGTGGTGCTGTAGGTAACTCTGTAATGTCTGCTGCTAAAGCAATCGATGGTAAAAAAGTTATAGGTGTTGACGTTGACCAAAGTAGTGAATCTGATACAGTAATAACTTCTGCAATGAAAGGTTTATCATCAGCAGTAACACAAACATTAGAAGAATATTATAATGATAAGTTCCCAGGGGGAGAATCTTTAGTACTAGGTGCAGATAAAGACGGTGTTAAACTTCCTATGGAAACTTCTAAATTTGAAAAATTTACTCAAGCAGATTACGATAAAGTTTATAAAGATTTAGCAGATGGAAAAATCAAACTTCAAAAAGATGATGTTAAAAAAGCAACAGATCTAGATGTTAATGTTGTGTCTGTAAAAGTAGTAAAATAAGTATATTTTTATAAACTAGTAAAAAGTCAGTTCTTTTGAGCTGACTTTTTTACATACTAGAATATTACCAAAATTTGTAAAAAAACTTTTTTTCTTGTATAATTATAATAAACAAATATTTAGTAAGGAGATATATATGGAACATATAATAGAAATGCTACATATAACTAAAGAATTTCCTGGAATAATAGCAAATGACGATATTACTTTACAACTAGGCAGGGGAGAAATACATGCTTTATTAGGAGAGAATGGAGCAGGAAAGTCTACACTTATGAGTGTGTTATTTGGTTTGTATCAGCCAGAGCAAGGTATAATTAAAAAAAATGGAAAAGTAGTAAACATAAAAGATCCAAACGATGCAAATGATTTGGGTATAGGTATGGTTCATCAACATTTTAAATTAGTTCATAACTTTACTGTATTACAAAATATAATTTTAGGTGTGGAAACTACAAGTCATGGACTTTTAAAAATGGATGATGCCAGAAAAAGAGTTATGGAATTATCGGAGAAATATGGATTAATGGTTGATCCAGATGCCATTATAGAAGATATAACGGTTGGAATGCAACAACGTGTAGAAATATTAAAAATGCTATATAGAGATAATGAAATACTAATATTTGATGAACCAACGGCAGTACTTACACCTCAAGAAATAGAAGAGCTAATGAAAATAATGAGAAGCTTAGCTAATGAAGGAAAATCTATTTTATTTATTACACATAAATTAAATGAAATAAAAGCGGTGGCTAATAGATGTACAGTTCTTAGAAAAGGAAAATATATTGATACTGTAAATGTAAATGAAGTCACAAAAGAAGAGTTATCAGAAATGATGGTAGGACGTAAAGTAAACTTAAATATAGAAAAAGGTTCCAAGCAAAGTGGAGATACTGTATTGGAAGTTAAAAATCTATCTGTAAATTCAAAAGTAAATAACAAAAAGCTTGTTGATAATGTATCTTTTAGTGTGAAAAAAGGTGAAATTGTATGTATAGCAGGGATTGATGGAAATGGTCAGTCAGAACTAGTATATGCTCTAACAGGACTGGGTCCAATAAGTAGTGGAAGTATTATTTTAGATGGAAGTGACATTACCCATGATAGTATTAGAAAGAGAAATATGAAAGGAATGGCACATATACCTGAAGATAGACATAAAGATGGATTAGTTTTAGATTATACATTAGGTGAGAATCTTATGTTAAAAAGATATTATACAAAGGATTACCAAAATAAAGGATTTATAAATTTTCAAAATGTAGATAAATATACAAATAAATTAATTAATCAATATGATATTAGAAGTGGTCAAGGTACGAAAACTAGTGCAAGAAGTATGTCTGGAGGTAACCAACAAAAGGCTATTATAGCTAGAGAAATTGATTTAGATCCACAAATATTGATAGCTGTACAACCTACTAGAGGTTTGGATGTTGGTGCCATAGAGTATATACACAAACAATTGATAGAAGAAAGAAATAGAGAAAAAGCTATTTTACTTGTTTCATTGGAGTTAGACGAGGTAATGAATTTAAGTGATAGAATACTAGTAATTTATGAAGGTAAAATAGTGGCAGACTTAAATCCAGAAGAAGTAACAGTTCAGGAATTAGGTTTATATATGGCAGGGTCAAAAACACAACTTAAAAGTGAGGTGAGTGCTCATGAATAAGTTAAATAAACTTATACGTAGCAATGGATTTAATAATGCAATGTCTTCTATATTTGCCATACTAATAGGACTTGCTTTTGGTTTTATAGTTTTATTAATAAGTGATCCATCTCAGGCAGTAAATGGATTTTGGATAATACTTCAAGGTGGATTTAGTACGGGAGCAAAGGGAATAGGTCAAGTTTTTTATTTTGCTACACCATTAATACTTACTGGACTTTCTGTTGGATTTGCATTTAAAACAGGATTGTTTAACATAGGTGCCCCAGGTCAATTTATAATGGGAGCATTTGCAGCTGTATTTGTAGGAGTTAGATGTACTTTTTTACCAGCACCATTTCATTGGATGGTAGCATTACTTGCTGCAGCTATTGTTGGTGGGCTTTGGGCACTGATTCCAGGAATATTAAAGGCTTATTATAATGTACATGAAGTTATAGCAACTATAATGATGAACTATATAGGAATGTATTTATGTAATATGTTAGTTAAATTATTTATATATGATTCTAACAAATCATTGTCTATGAATTGCTTAGAAAGTGCTGATTTACCAAAATGGGGACTAGATAATATCTTTTGTAATGTTACGGGTAATTACAAAGATATATCCACAGTAAATGGAGGAATAATCATTGCTATTTTTGTAGCTATTTTAATTTATATTGTATTGAATAAAACAATTTTTGGATATGAGCTAAAAGCTTGTGGATTCAACTCAAGTGCTAGTAGATATGCAGGTATAAATGAAAAAAGAAATATTGTTTTATCTATGGTAATATCAGGAGCTCTTGCAGGTCTAGGTGGTGGACTTCTTTATTTATCAGGAGCAAATGGTAGACATATTAAGGTGGTAGATGTTTTAGCAGTTGAAGGATTTAATGGAATACCTGTAGCATTGCTTGGTCTATCAAATCCAATAGGAATAATATTCTCTGCAATATTTATATCTTACTTAACACTTGGAGGAAACTACTTACAAACACTTAACTTTATGCCAGAAGTAATAGATATTATTATAGCTTGTATAATTTACTTTAGTGCTTTTGCATTATTCTTTAGATCAATATTACCAAGAATATTAAAAAAGAAAGATTCTAAAAAAGAAAAGCATTCTGAAAAACAAATTGCAGAAGCTACGAAAGGGAGTGAAGAGTAATGGATATACTATTTTTAATAGTACAACAAACGATGTTCTTTTCCATACCTTTATTAATAGTTGCACTTGGAGGAGTATTTACAGAGCGAAGTGGAGTTACAAATATAGCCTTAGATGGAATTATGATTATGGGTGCTTTTACTAGTATTTTATTTATTAATATGATGCAAGACAAAATGAGTGGTCAATTTCTATTAATTATTGCCATACTTATTTCTGTAATAACAGGAATGATATTTTCTTTATTACTGGCATATTCAGCAATAAACATGAAGGCGGATCAAATAATAGGTGGAACAGCATTAAATATGTTTGCACCAGCTTTTGCTATTTATGCAGCTAGAATGATTCAAACAAATGGGGTACAACAAATTGCTTTTAACAATACTTTTAGAATACCTTCAGTACCAATACTTGGAGATATACCAATAATAGGGGACCTATTTTTTAAGAATTGCTATATAACAACATATATAGGTATTGGAATCTTAGTAATATCTATTATAGTGCTTTATAAGACAAAGTTTGGACTAAGACTTAGAGCATGTGGAGAGCATCCTCAAGCAGCTGATTCAGTTGGTATTAATGTTTATAAAATGCGTTATGCTGGAGTATTAATTTCTGGAGCATTGGCAGGGCTTGGAGGATTAGTTTTTGTAATACCAACATCTACTAATTTTAATGCAACAGTTTCTGGATATGGTTTCTTAGCACTTGCTGTTATGATATTTGGGCAGTGGAAACCTTTAAGAGTATTATTTGCAGCATTTTTCTTTGGATTAATGAAGACTATTGCTTCAGCTTACTCTGTAATACCTTTATTATCCAGTTTAAATATACCAAGTGATGTATATAAGATGATTCCTTTTATAGCTACTTTAATAGTACTAGCATTTACGTCTAAATCATCACAAGCACCAAGAGCGGTGGCACAACCATACGATAAGGGAAGTAGATAGGCAGAAAAAAAGTATTGCTTTTAAGCAATACTTTTTTTCTATCCCTTTATTCTTCTTTGTCTATAATAATAGAACTTTTCTATTAGATTAACAATTTCGTACATACCCCAAGCACAAACCGCTAACACAAATACACCCATCATGACAACATCAAGTTTAAATACTTGACTTCCATATACGATTAAATAGCCTATACCATATCTGGATACCAAGAATTCACCAACTATTACACCTACCCAAGCCATACCTATATTTATTTTAGTAAGGTTTATTAGGTTACCTATATTACCAGGCAAAATTAGTTTAAATAATATTTGACTCTTTGTAGCACCGAAACTTTTTAACATTTTAATTTTTTCTTCGTCCATATTTTTAAAATAATTATAAGCTGATAAAATTGTTATAACTATGGCAATAGCAACTGCAGTAACAACTATACCCTCAATACCTGCACCTACCCATACGATTATAATAGGAGCAAGGGCTGTTTTAGGTAGTGCATTAAGAACTACTAAGAATGGGTCTAGTATTTTAGCTAAGGTGTCTGACCACCAAAGCATTATAGCTATTAATATTCCTAAAGTACTACCAATAATTAAACCTAAAACTGTTTCATAAACTGATATCCATACATGTTTCATTAAGGTTCCGCTCGTAATATATGATATAAATAGTTTATAAATATCAGATGGTTTACTAAATAAAAAAGTACTGATAACATTGTTGTTTGCTAATACTTCCCATAATGCGAAAAAACCTATTAATAAAACTACTTGTATTATTAATATTCTAATTTTTTTAATTTTAACATCTTTTAAATATTTTTCATATTCAGCAGATTTTTTATTGAATTTCATTATTATCTAGCTCCTTCCATAATAAGTCAAAGTAAGTTTGAAATTTAGGGACTTTACGAGATTCAAATGGTGTTTTTGATTCACCAAGCCCCAAGTCTATATCATATTCACTCTTTATAGTAGAAGGACGCTTTGAGAGTACTGCCACTTTGTCACCCATTGCTATAGCTTCACTAATATCATGAGTCACCAAAATAGCCGACTTGCCCTCATTTTTGATTATCTTATAAACATCATCACTTACAAGCAATCTTGTTTGATAATCTAGCGCAGAGAAGGGTTCATCAAGCAAAAGTACATCTGGATTTACTGATAAGGTACGAATAAGTGCCACTCTTTGTCTCATACCTCCGGATAATTCTTTAGGATACATATTTCTAAAATCCCATAAGTCATAAGTTTTTAATAACTCTTCAACTCTTTCCATAGCTTTAGAATCTTTGTTTTTTTGTATTTCAAGACCTATAGTAATATTGTCCATTATACTTCGCCACTCTAGTAAATGATCCCTTTGGAACATATAGCCAATTTTTCCATCAATAATCACATCACCACTAGTAGGCTTTAAAAGTTTTGTAAGTATATTTAGGATGGTTGATTTTCCAGAACCAGATGGTCCAAGTAGTGCTAAAATTTCACCTTGTTGCAGAGAGAAGTTTATATTTTTGAGAACTTGGAGTTCTCCTTCCTTTGAATAAAAGTTTTGACAGAGGTCAGTAACCTTTATAATTTCATCCATTTAAGTCACCCCCATGAAGATTAATACTATATATTATTCTATTAATAGTTGATGGGATTTGTACCAGTTTTTAACTGAATAAATATTGATAGTTTTTAAATAGATATTAAATGATTAAATATAATGAAAAATAACAAAACATAATAAAACAAAACAAAAAGTAATAAAAATATTAAAAAAATGTAGCGAAAGAGAATGAAAAACAATATTATTAACTTGAGGGGTGAAAAAAATTGTGGGAATTTTATGATAGTTTAATAGAGAAAATACCGGAAAATATAAAAGTAAAAGAGTTAGTTATTGGATCAGAGTTTACAATGGTAATAACTGATTATGGAGCAGGAATTAGTCGTTTATTGTATGATAAAAGATTTTCCTTTGATAAAGATATAAAGAAAAATATGTCTTTAAAAGATTTATGTAAGGGGGTAAAATCATGGAACTTTATAGAAGCTAGCTTGGGATTAGCAGCAATCAATTCTTATTATAATCAGAAACTTCAAAATAAATCCTTAAGTTTAGAAGAAATTAAACATCCATTCATTTCTATGATTGATGACTCATCTAAAAAAATTGCCATAGTTGAAGGTAGCATGGAAAATAAAAATAAAATTAAATCAAAATATGATGTAGATTTTTTTAGCAGAAAAATGGAAGAAGGAGATTATAGCATAGTAGCTTATAACTACTTAATTGAAAACTATGATACTACATATTTGGGAGGCGACTTAATAATAAATAAGCATTTAATAAAAATAGCAGAGGATTCATATAGCAAAGAAAGTATCATTTGTGATATTTCTACACCTTTATCCTTGGATTTTAGTCTACTTGGAATAAAAAATATAGGTGGATTTATAGTAAAAGACATTGATAAATGCCTTAATTTAGTGAAATTAAATGCTTCTTATGATGAAATAGCAAAAACAGGTACTATGATGAAAATAGTAGGATGTAAAGGGGATAAAATAAGTGGAAGAAAGTAATAGATATAATAAAATAATTATATTTTCTTTAATATTAATATTGATTATCTCAATACTAATATCTTTTGCCCTTGGAAAATATCCAATTGAGCCTAATCAAGTTTTTGGAATACTATTATCTAAAATTAGTAATATAGATAAATTTTGGACAGACAGTATGGAAACCATATTTTTCAAGGTTAGATTTCCAAGAATAATATTAGCTTGTTTGGTAGGGGGATGTTTAGCAGCTGCAGGTGTATCTTATCAATGCATATTCTTAAATCCTATGGCAGCACCTGATATATTAGGTGCATCTTCAGGAGCTGCATTTGGAGCCGCTTTAGCAATATATCTATATAAAGGCGGAAGACAAGTTACAATAAGCGCTTTTATATTTAGTTTAATTACTGTATTTTTAGTATACATAATAAGTCAAAGAACCAAAGGAAATAAGGTTCTAGGTTTAATATTATCAGGTATTATGGTAAGCTCATTGTTTTCATCAGGAACATCTTTTATAAAGCTTGTTGCAGACCCTAATGATCAGTTACCAGCTATTACTTACTGGTTAATGGGAAGCTTGTCGGGGACTAAAGGGGCAGATGTGAAATTTGCAATTATCCCAATGTTAATAGGCATAATACCTTTGATACTTATTAGTTGGCAAATAAACATATTAACAGTAGGAGAAGAAGAAGCAAAGACTATGGGCATAAGCACCAAGCTTATAAGATTTGTAACTATTATATGCGCTACACTTTTAACTTCAGCTAGTGTGGCAGTAAGTGGAATGATAGGCTGGATTGGACTTGTAATACCACATTTGTCGAGACGATTAGTTGGAAATAATTTTGTTTATTTACTTCCAACTTCCGCCATATTTGGAGCTTCATTTTTATTATTAGTAGATAATGTATCTAGAAATCTATGGACTAGTGAAATACCAATAGGAATATTAACGTCATTTATCGGCGTACCATTTTTTATTTATTTGATTACAAGAAGGGGTGATTAATAATGATTTTAGAAGTTAAGAACCTTACTTATTCTTATAGAAATCATAAAGTGCTTAATAAGGTGTCCTTTGATGTAAAAGATAGTCAGTTATTATGTATTTTAGGTCCAAATGGAGCTGGAAAAAGTACAATGTTTAAGTGCATACTTCAGCTATTAAAAGATTATAATGGAGAAATATTATTAGATAATAAAAACTTAAAAAATTATAAAATTCAAGAACTATCAAGAAAAGTTGCTTATATACCTCAATCTCATAACCCTGTATTTAGTTATTCTGTTACAGAAATGGTACTAATGGGTACTACATCACAAATTTCACCTATGTCTAAACCTAGCAAGGAACAAATTAAAGTAGTTGAAGAATCATTAGATAAAATAGGGATTTCTTATTTAAAAGATAGAAATTTTATTAATTTAAGTGGAGGAGAAAGACAACTTGTTTTAATTGCAAGAGCTTTAGCTCAAAGAGCAAAAATACTTGTTATGGATGAACCAACATCAGACTTAGATTATGGAAATCAAATTAGGGTGCTAAATACAGTAAAACAATTAACAAAAGAAGGATATATAATCATACAGTCAACACATAATCCAGACCAAGCCTTTTTGTATGCAGATAAGGTTTTAGCTTTATACAATCACAAAGTCTTAGACTTTGGAACACCTAAGTACATAATTAATTCAGGACTAATAAAAAAATTATACAACGTAGATGTGGAATTAAATAGCTTATATGATGACAAGATCAGAATCTGTATACCAAAAAGTGTAATAATATAAAAATATCTAAGGGGGAGTAAGATGAAAAAGAAATTAATATCACTATTATTGATATTATGTTTATCAATAACATCTTTAGTGGGATGCTCATCATCTAATGATGAAAAAGAAAAGGAAAGTAAAAAAACAATAAAATTCACTGATTCAGTAGGACGGGAAGTTGAAATTCCATCAAATATTGAAAAAATAGCTCCATCAGGAAGCTTAGCACAAATTGTACTGTTCTCAGTGGCACCAGATAAATTAGTTGGTTTGTCTGGAGAATGGTCAGAGGACTCTAAGGACTACATAGATAAAAAATATACAGAGTTGCCTATATTTGGACAATTTTATGGTAAGGGTGACTTAAATATGGAAGCTCTTGCAGCTGCAGAGCCACAATTAATTATTGATATAGGTGAGAAGAAAGATGGTATGAAAGAAGATTTAGATTCTATACAAGAACAAACAGGAATCCCTACTATATTTGTGGAAGCAACAACTGCTAATATGTCAGATTGTTACACTACATTAGGTAAAATATTAAATGTAGAAGATGATGCTAAAATATTGGCAGATTATTGTAAAATTACTTATGATTCTACTGTAGAAACTATGGAAAAAATAGGCGATAAAAATAAAGTAAATCTTGTTTATTGCTTAGGTGATACAGGAACTAATGTAATAGCAAAAGGTTCTTTCCATTCAGAAATTATAAACTTACTTGCAAACAATGTGGCTGATCTTAAAGAACCATCAAGCAAAGGTGATGGAAATGAAGTTTCATTGGAACAGTTGTATATATGGAATCCAGATGTAATAATATTTGCTCCACAAAGTTTATATTG
>OKWN01000702.1_pt1 | contig 11511 bp, 11 predicted proteins | sample 1607151 | NCBI WGS metagenome assembly OKWN01 (sample SAMN07501046, study PRJEB24779) | human gut metagenome | isolation source: stool | host: human infant | place: USA: Pittsburgh, PA | reverse complement strand
GGAGTTAAGAATATATTTGGTGGTATTATGAGTGGTTTAAAGTCAGTTATAAGAGCACCACTTAATGGAGTTATATCCTTAGTTAATGCAGCTATAGGTGGATTAAACCGAATATCTGTAAGTATACCTGATTTTGTACCTGGTTTTGGGGGTAAAAAGTTTGGAATTAATATTCCCAAAATACCGTATCTTGCAAAAGGTGGTATTATTGATTCGCCTACATTAGCCATGGTTGGTGAAGCAGGAAAAGAAGCTGTAGTCCCTTTAGAAAATAATACTGGTGGTTTAGATATATTAGCAGAAAAATTACGTTCTAGAATGGAAGGAAGTGGCTCAAATAATAATCCTATAGGAGATTTAATAATACAAATAGGAAATGACACTCTTGTTAAAATACTATTAAGTGAACTAAAGAAAATTCAAAGACAAACTGGAGAAGCTGTAATAAAAGTTTAGTAAATTAGGTGATATTAATGTTAAAAATAAATAATGTAAGTATATCGTCCCCTTCAGTATTTCAAGTAGATATTCAGGATATAGATGGTGAAAGTAATAGGAATGCTAGAGGGGAATTGTTAAGAGATAGAATTGCTGTAAAGCGAAAATTGAACTGTGAATGGCCACCATTGACAGCTGAAGAGTGTTCAACTTTATTGAATGCTGTATCAGGTGTCTTTTTTAATGTTCATTATCCTGATCCAATGACAGGACGATTTGAAACCAAAGCGATGTATGTTGGTGACAGATCTGTACCTGCTTTATACATTAAAGATGGTAAAGTCCTTTGGAAAGGTTTAAAAATGAATTTTATAGAAAAATAAGAAAACTAGAATAAATAGTAAGCTAAATACAGAAAAGGTAGGTAAATAATTATGAAATTAACAAATAGAAAAGTAGTAAATGATGCAAATTTTTTAGAGTCTTTAATACATAGACAATTCCCTGTAAAAGTTAGTTATGCTATATCCAAGAATGTGTCTAAATTAGAGCGTGAATTAAAAATATACAACTCGGAAAGACAGAAAATCATAAATAAATATTGCAAAAAAGATGAAGAGGGAAATTTAGTTATAGATGAAAATAACCAATATCATATTGAAGATGAAAATATAGATGTTTGTAATAAAGAATTAAATGAACTATTAGATATTGAAATAGAAGTAAACATACATAAGTTTAAGCTAGATGATTTAATGTATGGTAACTATGAGATGTCTCCTTCAGAAATGGCTTTAATAGACTATATGATAGAAGAATAGTTAATTTAGCTAATAAAGAAAGAAGGTGATATTAAAATGCAAAATGTAAGTTCATCATATTTATTAGAAATAAAAAAGCCTTCTAGATCTTTTGAATGTAAAGTAACCATAAGAGATAATATATATACCAATGCTGATATAATTAATATAACTATAGAAGATGTTCAACCTTCAGATGGTTTTAGTATAGGGTCAGCAGTCTCAAAGTCATTAGAACTAACATTATCTACAAATAATACTATTTACAGTAACTCTATAGTTAAAGTTGAAATAGGTTTAAATGTAGGTTCAAAAATTGAATATGTATTAATGGGTTATTTCAATATAGATGATATTGAAAAGACTGATTACTCTATAAAACTTACATGTTTTGATAATATGATGAAGTTTGAAAAACCTTACTTTAGCAATTTAGGCAAAACTGCATCATTAAAAAATATAGTTAATGAATTATCTCAAATTACTGGAGTAGAATTTACAGGAAGTCTTCCTTCTTATAATTTAAATAAGTTGGAAGGTTTTACTTGTAGGGAAATACTTGGATTTGTAGCTAGTTTATGTGCTGGTAATGCATATATAACTAGAGATGGAAAATTTACTATAAATACACTTAAAACTATAGATTACTCAATAACAGATGAAAATTATATAGACTTAAAAACTGAAGAAGACATTTATAAAATCGGTGCTGCTACCTGTAAAGTAAATGAAAAAGAATTAACTAAAGGGACTCTAAGTAATTCTTCTATGGAAGTTGCTTTTGAAAATCCTTGGGTTAATGATTCTATTCTTACAGATATATATAATAAGTTAAAAAGTATTGAGTATGTAGGATATTCGATGAAGTGGCAGGGCGATTTATCTCTAGATGTTGGAGATATTATATCTCTTACAGATCATAAAGGTGTAAAAAGAAATATTCCTATACTATCTCAAAAGTTCAACTATAATGGAGGACTTACATCTGAAATAGGTGCAAAGGGTGAAAGTAAAAATAAAAATGAATTTAATTCAACTGGTAATCTAAGTAACAAAGTTAATAGAGTTGTAACTGAGTTGTTAATTGTAAATGAAGCATTAATTAATAAGGCTGATATAGAAGAACTTAAAGCAGTTAACGCCACAATTGAAAATTTAATCGCAGAAAATGTTACTATAACAGGCAAATTAACAGCTATAGAAGGAGAGTTTGGAACATTAAAATCTAATGTAGGAGTTATAGATAAACTTACAGTAACTCACACTGCACAAATAAATGCACTTGAAGCAAATAAAGCAAGTATAACTCAACTAGAAGCTGTATCTGCTAAAATAGGCACAGTAGAAGCTGAGGTTGGTAAAATTCAAACACTTATAAATGGGAATTTATCTAGTGAAAATATTCAAGCCGGAGGAATAACATCAGATAAGTTAACAATAGCAAATGGATTTATCACTAATGCCATGATAGCAAATTTAGATGTTTCTAAGATTAATGCAGGAGATATTTCTACCAACAAATTTAGAATTAAATCTGATGATGGTGGAATAGAGATTGTTGGAGCAACACAACAATTCAAGGATAAAAACAATAAAGTCAGAGTTCAGATAGGGAGAGATAAAAATAATAATTTTACTTTTTCTTTATTTGATGAAACTGGAACAGGTGTATTGATAGATCATACAGGAATTAAAGAAGGAGCTATAGCTGACGATTTAATTATAAGTGACATGATAGCAAGTGATGCTGTTGGTGAAAAACAAATAAATTATAGTAGCTTTATAACTGGATTTAATAAAGACACAAATACAAGTACAATTAAATCAACTAAGATTATGTTAAATAATCAGAATCAAACTTTAGATATTGCATTTAATCAATTAAAAACACAAGCAGATGCTACTAAATCTTTAACAGAGAGCCATTCAACTACTATAGGAGTAATGCAAGGTCAAATAACTACAGCTATTAATAATACTCAAATAGTTAAAGATGGTCAGACTATATTATTAAAAGATGATTACAATAGAACCGTTCAGACTGTAAACTCTATGAATAGCACTATTGGAAGTCATACAACTAAAATAAATGAGCATACAGGAAAAATCACAGGTGTTGAAACTAGAGTAAATACAGTAGAGAGAGACTTAGATGGTATAACTGCGAGAGTATCTAGTACTGAAAAAAATGTGACTACAGTTACTAATACTGCCAATGCTGCTAATGCCAATGCTACAGACGCTTTAAATAAAGCAAATAGTGCAAATAGTAAAATTGACGGATTAGAAATTGGCGGAAGAAACATTGTCAAAGATACTGGAACACCTAAGTCTATTGCTAGTACAGGTGCGACTAATATAACAGGTGCTCACTATAATTTAACTGTACCATATCTCACTGATATAAAGGATAAGGAATTAATAGTCGTATTTGATTGGAAATATGAGGGTGAGAATCCTAGTGGAACATTTTATATGCAAACTGGGGAACCACAATATGGTACGGTGACAAGTAGGGAGTCAATAAGTCCAACAAATACCAGTGGAACCATAAAGAAAATATGGAAACCAACTATGGAAAAAGACACGAAGATAGTGTATATGAGAACCGACAATATGGTTGGGACACTCATTATATCTAATCTTAGAATCTATTTTGGAACTATGGATATAGGATGGACACCAGCTCCTGAAGATATTCAGGAACAGATAGATGCTAATAAAACTGAAATATCTACTACTAAATCAAATATGGCAACAATAGAAACTAATCTATCTAGTATTACAAGTAGAGTTTCTACAGTAGAGAATAAGCAAACTACAGTAGATGGGAAAGTTACTGCATTAGAAACTTGGAAGAAGAGTGCTGAGGTAAAAATAACTGATAGCGCTATAGTATCTACTGTAACTAAGTCTACCGCATACAAAAATGATTTGAATGGAAAAGTTAGTTACAACAACATAATATCTAGTATTAATCAGACGTCAGAAACGATAAAAATAGATGCAAGTAAAATAAACCTTAATGGTTATGTTACTATGACAAATTTGAATACGCCAGGTCAAACAGTGATTGATGGTGAAAATATAAAGACTAACACTATATTAGCAGAGAAAATTGCAATCGGAGATTTTACTAACTATGTAGTGATACCTACCAATTCAACTTTTACAGGAACTAGTGGAAGTACAGAAGGTTACGAGGTATGTTCAATTAAAGGAAGTGAAAAATATAATCATGCCAATATTAGTAACAAGTTATATGGTATAAATGGTGGAGATAAATTCAGAGTCAAAGCTATGATAAAATCTGATACTGTAGGTTCTAGGTTAGATATAACTTGTTGTTGGAGAAATGCAAATAATGAGATAGTATCTTCTAGTACAATATATGGAACTGTATCTAGTGCTAATACTTGGACTGAAATAAATGAGATTATAACTGTGCCTTCTAGACCTAGTGGTGCTTCTTATGTTAGATTTAAAATAAACATCCAAGCAGAACAATATCGTAGAATATATGTCGAAAGACTTAATATAACTAGAATGTATAGTGGAGAGTTAATAGTTGATGGTTCTATAACTTCAATTAAATTGTCTGCTGACGCAATAGATGGTAGAACCATTAAAGGTGCAATAATTGTTGGTGGAGAGTTAAGAGGTAGTAGCAACTTTTTCACATCACCAGATCCTAACTCAGTAGATGGATATGCATTTAGAATTTATTCTACAGGAGAACTTCATAGTAATAACTTAATATTAACAAGTATAGGTAATAATTATTCTAGGTTAGAGTCTAGCGGTGTTATATCATGCTCAAAACAAGTTAATTCGCCTGCAATTATTACAGGAGGGCAATCCTTGTGGCTAGGCATAAGAGGAGTAACTCCTGGTAGTGAATCTAACTTCAACTTTGAATTAACTCAACAAGCTGATAAAACTGTATATTTTAGACCTGGATATAACGGACAGGCTGTGCTAGGTCATAGTGCAAAAATGTTTAATAAAGTGTATTCAGTAAATGGTGTTTCGAGTTCTAGCGATAGAACTTTAAAAGAGAATATAAAATATCTAAGTACTACAGCAAATCCTAACTGTAGACTAGCAACTGATATAACCGAGTTAGATTTATACAACTTTGTTAAAGATGATCTAGTTACAGCAAAATTTAACTTTATAGGTGATGATAAACAGCACATAGGATTTATTGCACAAGACTTACTTTATAATGCAGATGGAACAGATAACAGAATAGGTCAAATTATTGTAAATAAGCCAGATGATGAAAGAAGTCCACTTAGTTACAATGAGAAAATTTATGTAAATGTGCTAGCAGGAGCATTAAGGCATGCAATTTTAAAAATAGAAGAAAAAAATGATAAAATAATAAATTTAGAAAAAAGATTAGAAGAATTAGAAAATAAAATGATAGTATAAAAACTTGCAGGAATTTTTTATTAAAAAATTTAAAAATAATTCAATATAATTTTTCTGCTTTAATATATTAATATTCAGGAGGGCAGAATATGGTGAAAATATTATATCTGCGGTAAAATATCAAAAATAAGGAGTACACTATGAAGATATTGGTAAAAAGATGTCCTAAATGTGGCGCTAGAATGAAATACATAGCTTGTCCAGATAACTCAAGAAGATGGATATGCCAAAATATCAGATGTGATTTAAGCAAAGTAATAGGATATTATAATAAATAAACAAGATAGGTACATTTGTATGCATAGGTAGTTTTATTATAATTCATGAGTTTTTTAAGGAAATATAGAAGTAAAATCAAGAGTCTAATTAATTTTAGGCTCTTTTTTAATATAAAAATAAAAGAAAGAGGTGTTTAAAATGGAAATAACATTAGAAGTATTATTTAAAGTATTTTTTGTAGGAATATCAATAGACTTTATTGCTGGAATATTAGCAGCGGCTAAAGAAGGTGGATTAAAGTCAAGGAGATGTAGTGAAGGAATGTTCAGGAGCTTTGGAGAGTGTATAGTACTCGGTATATTTATAGCATTGGATTATTTTATACCTCAAATTAGTGCATACATAGGAACGTTTATTATAGGATTTATTTTTAAAGAAGGACTTAGTATCATAGAAAATTTAGTAAGGCTAGATGTATGGGTCCCAAATAGCATAAAGAAAGCTTTAGAAGTTGGAGCAAATAAAGTTGATAAATTAGAAAAAGTAGAAAAATAAAGTGACTTTGTGTAGATCATGCAGAGTCACTTTTATTTTATAAAATATAGAAAAGGAAGGTAAATAAAATGGAAAAAATATTTGGAATTGATGTTAGCTATCACAATGGAACTATTAACTGGAGTAAAGTAAAATCTGAAGGTGTAAAATTTGCAATATTAAGAGCTGGAAGAACTAGTTTATCTTCTAGTAAAACAATGGCAAAGGATGTTAAGTTTGAAGAATATTATAAACAGGCAAAAGCTATAGGAATGCCTATAGGAGCTTATTACTATAGTAGATGTGCTACTGTTGCAGAAGGTAAAGCAGAGGGTAAATTTATAGTAGATTTACTTAAAGGAAAAAAGTTTGAATATCCAATATTCTTGGATATAGAAGATACAGAAGTATTAAAGAAAACATCAAAAAGACAGCTAACAGATGCAGTAAAAGCTATGGCTAAGGTTGTAGAAGATGCTGGCTATTATGTAGCTATATATTCAGGTAAATATATATTAAGAGATCATCTTATTGAAAGTGAACTTTCTAAGTATGATAAATGGATAGCTCATTATGCAAAAGAATGTGGTTACAAAGAAAAGGATCTAATGATGTGGCAGTTTGGAGGAGAGACAAATCTGCTTAGAAATAAAAAAATAAATGGAATACCTTCTTCAAGTACTGACCAAAACTATTGTTATGTAGATTATACATCTCTTATAAAATCAAAAGGATTAAATGGATTTAATAAACCAATAACTAATGAGTATATAACAAATAAAGTTCCTTATTATGTAATTACAAAAGGAAAGCTTAATATAAGAAAGTCACCAACAACTGAAGTTGATATATTACATACAGCTCCAAAGGGTGTGAGGTATAAAATTACTAAAGTATCTAAAAATGGAAAATGGGGGTATGCTCCATATCGTAAAGGATGGTTATCTTTAAATAAAAAATATGTATTTGTAGAAAAATAATAAATAATTTAAATTCATGTGATTAAAAGTATAAGAAAAAGTGCTAGGGGGATGAGTTTTATCCTAGCACTTTTTAATTAATTATTTGGGTAACAAATACCCTGGGAAATACATATTTTTGAAATAAGGGCCTAAATAAAAAATACAGTTTTTGTAATTTGATATTTAGACTGAGTAGCCAATATATATATAATACTATCTAGTAAATACATGTCTATTAAAATTAAGAAAAATTAAGAAGAAAAGAAAAAACATAAACTGTGTAGAATCTAAAGTAAACTTGATAACAACAATTGTATCTCTAATTTCTAATTTTATATAATTTTCCCTGAAAACCTCTTTAATTAAATTTTTCATTTTTTCTCTTCTTCTAAATATAACATTTCTTTAAAAAGAAAATATAAAAAATAAGTTATTTAATTAAGTATAGTGTGGTTTTGAAACTTAAATTAGGGATTTTGGTTTACAGGGATATTAACCACTTTATTGGGGTTAAACAAGAACTATTTTTAAACTTAATAAGTAGATGTCAAGTTTATAGGTTCTTGATTTATGGAAGTTTGAAAAATACTACTATATGAGTATTTTTTTAAAATTATATCATATTTTTCATAAATTTTCCAGTTATTTATGCGGAATATTAGTTTTTTTGAGTGTTTTAGTCTAAAATATTGATTTTAAATATGTGATATTATAATTCATTATTATATGTATAATTGTCAGTCACGATAAAACTGGTAATCAATTATACAGAGAGTACCAACCTAGGCCTCATTTCATCTATAAAGATCCAATTTTTATATTTTTTTCATTTATATTTAATATAAATTTATGTAAAAATAAACTTAATTATATTTCCTACTACTATGCATAGTATAAAATCTTTTCTTACTAATTTTAATATTTTTTTGATTAATACCTTTGATTGAGGATAGTCTCTATCTTTATGTTCAATCATCCATAAATGGCCTTGGGAACAGTTTACAAGTTCACCAAGTTCTTTATAAGATAAATTATTATTTAATCTATATTTTTTTATCATTTCTGAAAGAGTATCATCTTTGCTATAATTATATAAACGATAAGTTTTATCTCCATACAATTTAAAACGTATTGGTTTAAGTGTCGCAATACTATTAACACAGCACATGCAAAATTAATGTCACCTTTCTTCAATCTGGAAAAATTAAGAAGTGTATCTGGTTTTGAAACTGCTTGTATAGTAGATCCATATAGTGGAGGAAAGGGAAACTCAATCAGATATATGGCAGTATCTCCAAGGGATAATTATATGAGAGCGGAAAATATGAAAAACTTATTTGTTGGAGGAGAAAAATCAGGATTTTATGTTGGGCATACGGAAGCAATTTGTACGGGATCTTTAGCTGGACATAATGCAGTAAGATATTTGGCTAATATGGATTATTTGCAATTGCCAAGCAGTTTAGTAATAGGAGACTTCATATCTTACTCCAATGAAGAGATGCATAAAGAAGGTGGATCTAAGAAGAGGTTCACTTTTGCAGGAAGTATTTATTTAAATAGAATGAAACAACTCGGTTTTTATACAATAGATAAAGAAAAAATAAAAAAGAAAGTAAAAGATGTAGATTTATTAGGCGTTTACAATAACAACTTAATTTAATAATGAAAAACCTTACTTAAACAATATTTAAGTAAGGTTTTTCTGTTATAATACAAAATAAATAAAGTTGTAAATTTATGAAACACAAGTGAATAATAAAAATATTCTGTAAATTGGCAAGAAATAGTACATAAATAATTGTGAATGGTAACAAATTATGGTAGAATCTAAGTATTACGACGATTATTTTTTAAATAATGTATATTAATGGGGTTTGGAGTGAATATTATGGAATACACTATGGGGACAAAATTGACTAATATATCAGTTGATATGAACATTGTAAAAAAGTTATGCAAGATAAATGAATATAAAGGAGAGCAAATCATCTATAAAAAACAACCTAAGAGTGTGATAATAGATATGACTGATGATGCTATTACTAAATTTGTTTATGATACTTATATTGATAGCTTTAATGGGGGAAAGGAAAACCTTATTAAGTTAATCAATAATGAAATTACACCACATTCTAGGGAGGATATTGGCGTTGTAGAGTTTAGAGATGTAGTAAAAACGGTAAATAGTGCTTATGAAGATATTCAAATATGCTCTCAAACCATACTAGAACTTCATGGATATTTGCATAGATATTCACTTGTAAGAGGTGGAAGGTATAGAAATGAAGCACTAGGTTATTTGAATTTAGAATATGAAAAATTTGATGAATTTAATAAGGACTTAGATAATGAATTTAATGTAGAAAAAAATATAGAAAATAAAGTGGAAAACTTATGTAAAAAATATTATGAGCTTTTGAAAGAAGATAAAGTTCAAGATCTTATAATAATTGCTTCTTTTGTAATGGACTTTATCTTAATATCACCATTTAAGGAAGATAACTTAGCCATGGCAAAAATTTTAACTTTATTACTTTTAAACAAAAGCGGATATGAGATAGGTAGATTTACTAGCTTGGGAAAATTATATTATGATGAAAACTACATATATTTCAAAACCTTATTTACTAAACAAGGAGATTTTGAAAGAGATTCTTATAATATGAATAAATGGCTAGACTATTTCTTAGAGTTTATACTAATAGCGTATGAAGATTTAACTGAAGAGATGAATTTAACAGGAAATAAAAAAGAAACTAAAACTAGAAGAATAGAAAAGATTATTAACTCCACTTTGGGATATTTTACAAAGGACGATGTGAGAAATCAGTGTCCTGATATTCCAGAGCCAACTATTAACCGAGTTTTTAATAACTTGAGAAAAAGCGGTAAAATAGAAGTTGTGGCAAAAGGTAGAAGTGCTAAGTGGAAGAAAAAATAGATTTCAAAGGGGTACACAAAAATGTGTACTTCTTTTTATTATATAAAAGGAATAAATTCAAATTTTTTACAAATAATATAATATTATCAATTATTTATTTGAGGTGAAACATGAAAAAAACATTATTATATATTAGCTGTAATTCAAAACCAGAAAAGCTATCATCAAGTAAAACTGTAGCTAGACTTTTTATACAGAAGTTCATTGAAAAAAATCCTGATTTTGATGTGGAGGAAGTGGATTTATACAAAGATCATATACCAAGAATGGAATATGAATATTTTGCAGGTCGTAGTGCTTTAGTTGAAAAAGAAGCTCTAAAACAATTAGACGACCATGATCAAAAAGAAATACAAAGAATAAATGATTTGTGCGAGCAGTTTATTAACGCTAGAGTATATGTTATTTCAGCACCAATGTGGAATTCATCCTTTCCACCACAACTTAAAGAATATTTTGACTGTGTAATTCAAGACAAAAAGACGATAAAATTTGAAAATAAAAAACCAAAAGGAAAACTAAATGACTTTGATAGAAGTTTAGTATATATTCAATCAAGTGGTGGTAAAATACTTCCATATACAAAACTGATTCTAAATCGTGGAGTTAGTTACATAAAATATATATCAAAGTTTATAGGTATAAAGAAAACAAAGGAAATATTAGTTGATGGGACTGGAACTACAGAAGAAGAAAGATTAGCTTCTATAGATAAAGCAAGTAAAGAAATTGACAAAGTAATGAAATCTTTAAAATATTAATTAAAATTTAAAAATTTAACAAAAAACAAATGCAAAAATAAGAAAAATAATAGTAATAATAAAAATATTAAGAAAATTAAAATAATTATTGATAATGTATACAAAGTAGATTATTATTATTGTTAATAAATTAAAAATAAATTCTTTGGAGGGTAAGTATGATGTATATTATAAATGAAAAACTTAATAACAATTTAACTACAACATTATATTATCATCATAGGTCCAAGGGATTGTAATTATGAATTTTTTCATAAGATACAAGCCCTATTTTAAGTACACAAAAGGGCTTGTATCTATGATGGTATATGAAATTATCAAACCATATAGGTCTAGCCTGTATGGTTTTTTTAGTTGTAAAAGAAAGAAGAAAGGATTATAAGGTGGAAATATGAAGTATTTAAGTATTGAAAATG
>OKWN01000697.1_pt1 | contig 11581 bp, 10 predicted proteins | sample 1607151 | NCBI WGS metagenome assembly OKWN01 (sample SAMN07501046, study PRJEB24779) | human gut metagenome | isolation source: stool | host: human infant | place: USA: Pittsburgh, PA | reverse complement strand
AATAAACCAAAAATTAATTTAGAGGAAGAGTAATTTTATTAATATCTATATTATCTATATTTACTAAGTTTAATGTTTTATTGTTATATACTCCATCTTTTGGATCTTCTATAACATTTATTGTCATTTCAACTTCACAAACTTCTATAGCTTTTTCTAATATTTCTTTATTTCCAAATACAACTATGTTCGCATAAGTGTTTGTTTCTTCTTTTGCTATTGATTTAACTACTATTTCTGGTCCTATTCCTGCTGGATCTCCTAAAGGTACTCCTATATATGCTTTATTCATAATTCTTCCTCCAAATTTAACTTCTTTCTTTATATTTATTTAAGCAACGGATATATCTGAAGCGGTAGCAAAGATATATCGTTGGCGTCATGAGCGTAGCGAATTTTAAGCAACGTGAATTGCTGAGCTTGCCGAAGCAATTACGTTGGCGCCATATTTTTACTACTTAACGTAATATTGTGTAGATACTTTTGTTGCCAAGTAATCTATACAAAGTGATAATGTTTTCTTATCACCTATAAGGCCACCTTTTGTGATTGCTGGCATATTAGGATATTTTCCTCCTATAAATCTGCCGTAAACAGCCAGCGGTATGATCTCATCTTTTATATCTATACCTTCCACACCTAGTCTTTTCATAACTTCCATAGTTACATCACCACCACTAGTGTATAGTGCTCCTATGGATGAATTTGATAATTCTAGGGCTAGCTCTGTTATCTTTGCTAAACCTTTATTTATTTTAACTGATATGGCTTCTTCATCCATTCCCAGTTTTTCTGATAGCTCACTCAAATTTAAAACTTCATCTTCCCTAGTTGTTGTAGTTATTCCAACAATATTAGATTGGTTAAGTTTTAATTTTCCTTCTATTATATGTAATACTCTTTCAACTTCTTGGTCTATTTGCTCATCATCAATAAGTTTTAATGGATTCACCTTCACAAGAGCTGGTGATTTTGTTGCAACTAAGTTTTCTATTTGACCTATAGTAGTTTTACTAACACTTCCTATGGCAAAAAAAACTTTCTTACCTTGTCCCACATGAGAAGATCCATATTTAGTATTCATCAAACATTTAGTAAATGGTCCAGGATCAACTGGTATAACATTTAATTTTGTTAAAGCAGATGCTTTTGCTATTGTTTCTATTTCATCATTAGTTACTGCATCTATAACAATTATTCTATTTCCTTCATCCACTAATAAGTTAATTTTTCTACTTAAAAATTCTTCTCCTCTTAATACATCACTAATTTGTATATCAGATACTTTAAATTTAGTTTGACTTTGTATAATTTCCTTAACACTTGAATTGGTAACTGGGCATTTTGGGTCTTTTGCCACTAAAGTATTTTGTAGTGGAACTGAATCTACTAATAAAAATCCACCTATAGAAATTCTCCCCGAGTCAGGATAAGATGCCACAACTACAGCAATTGAATTTTTATCTTGGTCTAAGATTGCATCTATTTCTGCTCCTATGTTTCCTCTTAAAGTTGAGTCTATTCTTTTTGTGTATACTGGTTGTAAATGCTTAACTCTTTGTACTTCTTCGCTTACTCTTGCATAAGCTTCTTCTTTAGTAATACCTCTACTATCAGTGCTTATAGCTACTACATCACAACGACTCATATTTTCATCATTTAGAAGAGCTGAATCTATAAATGTGGAACATTTAAAGCCTTCCTTTGCTAATAAAACACTTGTTGCATTTGCGCCTGTAAGATCATCGGCTATTACATATAATTTCATATGTCTCCCCCATCTTTAAACTAATTTAATGTTTACACCTTCATCTTCCATTTTCTTTATCAATTCTTCATCTAACCCTTCATTAGCAATGACTATTTCAAAATTTTTTAAGCTTCTGATTTTAGTAAAACTTCTTTTGTTGAATTTTGAATTGTCAGTTACAAGGACTCTATGCATGGCAGCTTCTATCATGGCTTGTTTCACCTTGGCTTTGTTTGGAACAAAAGTTGATAGTTCTAAGTTTTGATTTATAGCACTTGCCCCCACAAAGCATATATCTGCATTTATATTATTTAAGAAATCTATAGTATAAGTATCTAAACAACTTCCTGTGTTTCTTTGAATTCTTCCACCTGTACAATAAACTTCTAAATTTTCATACTTCATTAAATAGGCAGCAATTAATATATCTGTTGTAATTACTTTTAAATTATTTTTATCAACTAGCTGTTTTGCTATTTCCATGCAAGTTGTACCTGCGTCTAAAATAACTATGGAATTATCATTTACTAGCTTCACTGCTTCTTTTGCAATTCTTACTTTTTCTTCCATATAGCATTTTTCTTTGTCTTCGTAGTCAACTTCTTTTACCATGGAACTATCTATTACAGCTCCCCCAAATACCCTGGTGATTAGACCATCTTTTTCCATCTTATCTAGATCTCTTCTTATGGTCATGGTTGCCACTTCACAAATATCAGCTAATTCATTTACTGTAGCATTTTTATTTTTAACTATATAATCATATATTTTTTTGTGTCTATCTAATTGGAACATTATCATACCTTCTTTTCATGTTTATTTTGAAGTTCATTTATGTTCGTCTATGTTTACATTATTCCATAAACCCTCATTTTTTGCAAGCATTTTTGTTTATTTATGTTCGTTTATTTAATAACAAACAAATTCAAACACATTTGAACATGATTTATTATACCTTAATCACATAAACTTATCAAAATTTCCATAATTATTTGATTTCATTGTTTATTTTCTCACAAAAAAAGCACTATCTATAGATAATGCCTTTTAACATTACTTTTTTTATTTTAATCACTCTTTTATATATTATTTTTCAGTGCAAACATCTAAAATATCCGAATATTCTCCAAAGCATATCTGACCGTTCAATTCTTTAAAAGCTCTTACTTTATAATAATATTTTTTACCCCTTCTCAAATTCTTATCTCTGAAAGAAGTTTTTCCATTATCTGTAAGAGTAGCTATTCTTTCATAATTTCCATTTTCACTAATTGCTCTATACACTTCATATCCAGAAGATCTGTATACAGTTTGCCAATCTAATTCTATAGAAGAGTTAGATACACAATTAGCATTTAGAAATTTTACTACAGCTGGACAAGTTGTAGTATCTAGTATATCAGATGGGCAACCTAAACATGTTTTATCTCCTACTTTTTTAAACGCTCTAATTTTGTAGTAATAATTAGTTCCACAATCCAAATCCTTATCTACATAGCATGTAGTTTTTCCACATACTTCCTCAATTTTTCTATATATCCCATTCTTCATAGTTGATCTGTAAATTCTATATCCAGTAGCACATTTTACACTACTCCACTGTAGTTTTATACATGTGGAAGTTTTTTTTGCTACCTGTACATTTGTGACTTTATCAGGCTTACAGTCTGTAGTAATACTTTGATTTACTTTATTTGTTTGTGCAAATGAGTAAGTTATACTTCCTAAGTTACTTATTATTAGTGTTAAGGTTAAAAATACTACCATGGTATTTCTAAATTTTTTTACCATTAATTTCCCTCCTATTTGTTCTTATGTAATAATCGCTATTATCTTCTATAATTTACCCTCTATTTTAATAAAAAATTCACTTCGCTTGAGCGACGTGTCGGCGAAACATTTTGCCGGCACTTCAGACAACGATCTTACTCAAAATTATACTTTTTTACAAACTTTTAAAATTATCTACTTTTCTGCTATTTTTTTATCAACATAATAAAGCTCACATTTCCGATAATATATATAAATCAGAAAAATAGGAGGCAAAATGAAAGTAAATGACAATATATATATGCTAAAAATTCCAACGAAAATGCATCCGGATAAATTTACTTATCCTGTAGTAATTATGAATAAAGGAAAAATGCTTTTAGTTGACAGTGCATATCCAGGAGAGTTTGAAACTATCAAAACTGCCTTTTATAAGGAAGGACTTGATATAAGATATTTAAGCTATATACTTTTAACACATAAAGGTTTTGACAATTTAGGTTGTACAAAAGATATTGTAAATGCTATACCAGATGTTATAGTTATGGCTCCTTCACTTGATAATAAATTTTTAGTTCATATAAAATTAAATGATAATGATATTACTCCTCATTTTGACAATATCAAAGTGATATCCACACCCGGTCATACACCTAGTCATGTTAGTTTATATATAAAAGACGAAGAGCTTTTAATTGCAGGCAATTTATTAAATATACAACTTAATTTATTGGAACTTACTAATAAAGGGTTAAATTTTGATAATGAAACTTACCTTAATTCTGTAAAAAAGGTCTCACAACTACCTATAAGTAAAGTTATTTCCTATCATGGTGGTATGTTGGAAGGTACAATAAGTGCTGGGATTAAGTCTTTGATTTGTTAATTTAGTTGGCATAAAAAATAGCTTTATTAGTTAATATAAAATTAATAGAGCTATTTTTTAGTACTATTGTAAGAAATAGTAAAATAACTACATTCGCCTTACTACTTGACTATGTTACCTATCTCCAGTATCATAAATTTTCTATCTCAACTGTTCTAATGTCCAGTTTGATTTTATTGAATTATTTAATTGAGATGTCGTAATTATATTATCGTCTTCATCTTTATCACCTGTAGCTATGGAATTTATATGGTCTATTGTAGGTACCAGTTACCAATAAGCCATGTAGGTCTCGTCCATTTTCCCGTTTCTATGATATGGAAATTCTTTTGGAAAGTATGTGGAGAAAACTTTTAGAATACCTGACTTTAATAATTTGTCTCCACTATACCTATCAATCAATCTATGTCTTATAAAGATTCTTAGTTTTTGTCTATCACTATAACTTCTTTTTTCTATTTTTTATATTCAAATTTGTACTGATTATTTATGATTTGTAAAGCTTTTTCTTTGTTGTTGTTTAAAAGTAGTTTTGAGGCCTTTTTTATTATTTCTATTTTTTCGTTTTTAGTCATCTTTTGTTTACACATCCTTTACTATTATATTATATGCTAAATCATCAACTCAAGTTCAACACTTTATGTTTATGCTACAGCAAAGGCCTCCACAAGTGTTTTGTAACCAATACACTTACGAGGTCTTTAATTAAATTACTAGGAGTATTTCTAAATGTATTGAAACAGTGAGAGTTAAATTCCTTGTAAGTAAAAAAGAACTGCCTCTTTATACAATTAAAACGTATATTGAGACAGTCCATTATATATATTAACTAATATGTTTTTTATACAAAATTTTATCCAAGTGACACATCTAAAATCATCATTATTACAAAACCTAGCGCAAATCCAATTGTTCCTATATTAGAGTGTTCTCCTGCAGATGATTCTGGAATCAATTCTTCTACTACGACATAAATCATAGCACCAGCAGCAAAAGATAAAAGATATGGCATTAATGGTTCAATAGTTGATGAAAATAGAATTGTCAATAATGCAGCAATAGGTTCCACTACTCCAGACAATGCTCCATATAAAAATGATTTTGATTTGCTAAAGCCTTCACTTCTAAGTGGCATTGAAATTATAGCACCTTCTGGAAAGTTTTGAATTGCAATCCCTATAGAAAGTGCGAAAGCTCCAGCTATTGTTATAACGCTATCTTGCCCCATAATCCCTGCAAAAACTACTCCAACTGCCATTCCTTCTGGTATATTATGAAGAACAACTGCCAATACAAGCATTGTTGTTTTTTTTATTTTTTCACTTTTTAATCCTTCTTGTTTGTCATTATTAGAATGTATATGAGGTATTATAATATCTAATAAAAGCATAAATACTATGCCTATAGAAATTCCTAAAGCTGCTGGTATAAATGATAATTTTCCCATATTGCTACTCATATTAAGAGATGGAATAATTAAAGACCATACTGATGCGGCTATCATTACACCAGATGCGAACCCCAGTAAACCTTTATTAACTAATTCATTAATTTCTTTTTTCATTATGAAAACACAAGCAGCTCCCAGTATTGTTCCAAAAAAAGGTATTAAAACTCCAATCAATATATTCATGTTTCTTAACTCCCCCTGACTTATCATAAACTAAGTGTAGTATTCTTTAATAACTAGATAAGCATATTTACATATCCTGTATTAAAATCTACAATATTAAACAATTTTTCATTACTTAAAAATCTTTATAAGTTCTCTAAGCTAATATCAAATATTTGTTCATATCTTTCTTCTAAATTGTACCATCCAGAGATATAAGGTGTTATAACAACATTTTTTCAAATTCTAAAGTCTATGATTACTAAGTAGTTGTTTTGGATTGACTACGTCAAGTCCCCCCCAGATAGAGGCTCACTTTCTATTGTATCACATAAGGCCTCTGTATCTACAGATGTTCCTCTTCCCACATTTAACAATATACTTCCTTTTTTCATTTTTCTTATTCTATTTGCATCAAATAGTATTTGAATATCTTTTGTTTACACCTCCTTTACTATTACATTATATGAAAAAATGAAAGCATTTCATATGAATTCTTGTTCTAATCTATTTTTGGGATTTGTTTTGACTTTTAGAGATTTATGTATAAATAAAATAATAACCTAAATTTTAATCTCTTATTTTCATACTATTAAGATTTATTAAACTTTTGGTGAATATTCCTTTACCTATAGTTGAAAAGACATTATGTTTCTCATCATTCCACTATCTGCACTTGGGACCTCATCTATGTTTTCTTTTACCAGTGAATTTATCATATCTTTTGATTTAGGTCCTTGTACTACATACATATGATATTTAGATGTAATATCACTATACTCTATATTTACATCACCTTTATGCTTATTCATCCATGAGATTAGATATGGCGCAAACAAAGTAGATACATAAGGATCTTTTGAAAGTGTGTATTCTCCAATGGGAAAATACACACTTTTTACAATACTACCTAGTCATGGCTGTCATCATTTCTGTTACTTATCTATTTTATATTCAATTACATCTTTTCATGGAATGTTCTATTAATTACATCCATTTGTTGTTCTTTAGTTAACTTAATAAAGTTTACAGCATATCCAGATACTCTAATTGTAAGTTGTGGATACTGCTCTGGATGTTCCATTGCATGAAGTAGAGTTTCTCTAACAAGTACATTTACGTTTAAGTGATGAGCATCTTGTGAGAAATATCCATCCATCAAACTACTTAAATTTCTTATTCTTTCTTCTTCTGTTTTTCCTAAAGCATTTGGTATGATAGAAAATGTATTTGATATTCCATCTATTGAGTGATTATATGGAAGTTTGGCAACAGTTGCTAGTGATGCCAGTGAACCACTCTTATCTCTACCATGCATTGGATTAGCTCCTGGTGCAAATGGTTCTCCTGCTTTTCTACCATCTGGAGTTGCACCAGTTTTCTTACCATAAACCACATTTGAAGTTATAGTAAGAACAGATTGAGTATGGATAGCATTTCTGTAAGTTTTATTCCTTCTTATTTTATTCATCATGCTTTCTACTAAATAAACTGCTATACTATCTACTCTATCATCGTTATTACCATAAGTAGGGAAGTCACCTTCCACTTCAAAATCAACAGCTATACCTTGCTCATTTCTTATCGGTTTAACTTTTGCATATTTAATAGCCGATAAACTATCTGCACAAACAGAAAGTCCAGCTATACCACACGCCATTGTTCTAGCTATATCTCTATCATGTAAAGCCATTTGTAAACGTTCATAGCAATATTTATCATGCATATAGTGTATTACATTTAATGTATTTACATAAAGTTTTGCTAACCAATCTGTATAATGTTCAAACTCTTCTAAAACTTCATCGTAATCTAAGTATTCGCCTTCTATTTTTCCAAATTTAGGTGCTACCTGTGTTCCCAGTTTTTCATCTACACCATCATTTATAGCATAAAGCAGTGTTTTGGCTAAGTTTACTCTAGCGCCAAAGAACTGCATTTGTTTACCAACACCCATAGCTGATACACAGCAAGCTATGGCGTAGTCATCTCCGTAGTAGTTTGTCATCATGTCGTCATTTTCATATTGAACTGAACTTGTATCTATAGAAACTTTTGAACAGAAATCTTTGAATCCTTGTGGTAATTTAGTGGACCATAAAACTGTTAAGTTTGGTTCTGGAGATGGCCCCAGTGTATAAAGTGTATTTAACATTCTAAAAGAGTTTTTAGTTACAAGTGTTCTTCCATCAAGACCCATACCGCCTATACTTTCTGTTACCCATGTTGGATCCCCTGAGAATAATTCATTGTAATCTGGTGTTCTAAGAAATTTAACAAGTCTTAATTTCATAACAAAGTGATCTATCATCTCTTGTGCCTCTTCTTCTGTTATTAATCCTGATTTTAAATCTCTTTCAATATAAATATCTAAGAAAGTAGAAGTTTTACCAAGAGACATAGCTGCACCATTTTGGTCTTTTATTGCTCCTAAAAATCCAAAATATACCCATTGAATAGCTTCTTTTGCATTCATTGCTGGCACAGAAATATCAAATCCATAAATTTCAGCCATCTCTTTTAATTGTTCCAATGCTCTTATTTGTTCAGATAGTTCTTCTCTTAATCTTATCACATCTTCTGACATTTCTTCATCGTCTAATTCATCTTTTTCAACTATTTTATTTTCAATTAGTCTATCCACACCATATAGAGCAACTCTTCTATAATCTCCTATTATTCTTCCTCTACCATAAGCATCTGGAAGACCTGTAATAATACCTGCTTTTCTTGCCAGTCTCATGTCTTTTGTATAAGCATCAAAAACACCTTGGTTATGAGTTTTTCTGTATTTAGAAAATATTTCTATTATCTCTTCATCCAACTCATATCCATATGCTTTACAAGATGATTCCACCATTCTTATACCACCAAAAGGCATTACTGCTCTTTTAAATGGCTCATCTGTTTGAAAACCTACTATAGTTTCTAAATCTTTGTTTAAATATCCTGCTTTATAAGCATTTATTCCAGATACAGTATGAGTATCCACATCTAATACTCCACCATTTTCTCTTTCTTTTTCATTTAATTCCATTACTTGTGACCATAATTTTTTAGTATTTTCTGTGGCTCCAGCTAGGAATTTATCATCACCTTCATATGGAGTGTAATTACTTTGTATAAAATCCCTAACATCTATTTTATCCTGCCAAATTCCATCTTTAAAGTCTCTCCAAGCATTTACTTCCATTTTTAGCGTATCCTTTCGTCATTGTATTATAAAGACAATATTTATCTAAGTATTATTTTCTCTAATAATATATATCCCCAAATTTTTATATTATTATTTGCAGTTGAAAATTATAATGTCTTCACAAAACATATAAATTATAATTTTTTAATATTAAAAAAGAGTGCTCCACTATTTTTAGTGAAACACCCTTATATATTCTTTCATAAATAAAAATTTACTTTTATTTATACTATATTCTCATTAACTTCCATAAGCTTATCTACTTCCCTATTGTTCTCTAAGTTAATAACCCTATCACAAACTCGAGCTACAAGATCCTTATCATGACTAATAACAATAAGCCCAATTCCATTATCCTTACAGTACTTAATCACCACCTGCCAAATTTGAGCCTGAGTTATGGCATCTAGCATTGTGGTCATCTCATCTGCAATCAGAAATTTCGTCTGTGGACTAAGTGCTCTAAGAACACAAAACCTTTGCAGCTCTCCACCAGAAAGTTCACTTGGCCATCTTTTTAGCCATTCTTTTTTAATTCCCATGGCTTCTATCATTTCATCACTTACTTCATAAGCTTCATTTAAAATTTTTATCATCTTCCATTTTGGATTTACTGATTTTTCTGGATGTTGAAAAATTAATTGCACTGGGTTAAATCCTGACTTCTCACTTTCACACCCTTCCAAAGAAACTCTTCCTTTATCAGGTTTTATATATCCTGCCAGGATTTTAGCAAAAGTAGTTTTTCCAAATCCGCTAGGTGCAACTATTCCAACGATTTCACTACTATCCACAGATAAATTTATATCTTTTAATATATATTTATCTCCTCTATATTTAAAGTTAATATTTTCAGCCTTAAGTAGCATATAAACATCTCACCTTTCCATCTCTTATTTCTTTCATTTCAGGTTTTATGTTTTCACAATCAGGTGTTCTTTTTTCACATCTATCATAAAATAAACATCCCACAGGTAGTTCACTAGCCAGCGGTTGACTTCCTTTTATTGGTTGGAATTTATTATTAGGTAGTGCATTAAATAGTGCTTTTGTATATGGATGTCTTAAATTTTCTCCACCATTTTTAAAGTCTTCTGCTTTTGCAATTTCCAAAGTAGTACCCCCATAGAATATTGCCACCCTGTCTGCAATTTTTAGTGCTGCAGATATATCATGAGTAATTATAAGCAATGCACATCCACTGTCAGCCAAATCTCTAAAATCTTTCAATGCTTCGTTCAAAGACTTTTCATCAAGACCTGGTGTTGGTTCGTCTGCTATTATTACTTCGCAATCAGAAACTAGCGCACTAGAAAGTAGCACCTTTCTTGCCATTCCACCTGATAGCTGGAAAGGATAATATTTTTCCACTTTTTCTTCTAAATTATATTTGCTAAAAACATTTCTAAGTATGCTATTACTTTTCTTTTTATCTTTTATAGAAATTTTAACTTGTTTTCCAACCTCCATTAATGGATCTAAGTAGTTAACTGATTGAGGAATAAACACAATTTCCTTTCCTCTAAGTTTTTCTTTTCTTTTTTCATCTAATGGCTCATTCTTGTAAGTTATATCTCCCTTTGTAACCGCATTGCTAGGTAGTATTCCAAGTAAGGAGTGAGCAAGCAAACTTTTACCTGAGCCACTAGATCCCACAACTGCCAATATTTCACCTTTGTATAAATCAATATCTAAATTATTTATAGCTTTTGAATCTATTCTTTTTAATCCTTTTGTGTACTGACTAAAACATATCTCCAAATTTCTAACACTTAAAATTGGTTCCTTATTCATGACTACCTCCTAGTTATACGCTGTTTTAGGATCAATTAATTTTCCTATTTTTTTACCCATATTATCTACCATCATAGAAACTAAAACTAAAGATATACCTGGGAAAAATGCTAACCACCATTTTCCACTAGTCAAATATTTCATAGCTTCTGATAAAATAATTCCTATAGCTGGTTCATGAGATTGTAGACCAAATCCTAAGAAAGTTACTGAGGCTTCATGCAAGATAGCATGAGGGAAAATTAATACTATTCCAACTAAAAGCTGTGGTATTACATGAGGTAAAATATGATTTTTAGCTATATATAAATTTGATTTTCCAAAGTTTCTTGCTATTTTTGTATAATCAGATTCTTTTACTTGCATAACTTCTGCTCTAATTATTCTAGTAAGTGACGTCCAGTGAGTTAATGATACCCCAAGAACTATTCCCTTTAGTCCTCCACCCGCTGCCATGGAAATTAATATTATTATTAAAGTGTGAGGTACTGATAAGACTAAATCTATAAACCAAGTTATAACTGAATCTACTTTTTTTCCACAAGTAGGCCCTATGATACCTAGTATCACAGC
>OKWN01000695.1_pt1 | contig 11623 bp, 7 predicted proteins | sample 1607151 | NCBI WGS metagenome assembly OKWN01 (sample SAMN07501046, study PRJEB24779) | human gut metagenome | isolation source: stool | host: human infant | place: USA: Pittsburgh, PA | reverse complement strand
TCAAGGACAATCGGAATAGCATACGGAAAGAAGTTCTGCACCTTATAAAATTTGTCAAAAAAACTGTTGCCATTCCAGAGAATATGATTTAAGCGCAATGGGATTGACAAAAATAGATACTGGAAACATTGAAGATAAATATAAAAAATAAGGAGCACTCGAAAAAATAAGCCATTTTCGAGTGCTCCTTATTTTTTATAGAGTGTAACTAACTTATGTCACACCTCCAATTTATTCGTATTTCTTAGCGCTCAATTACTTACATAGATAGTTAAAAACATCAGCGCTACTTCCAACAACTAAGATTAGTGATTCAGTTAAATTAATATTTTGATAGAGATTAGATAAGACAACGATGATTGAACATCACATTGTAAATGATCATTGAAACTTTCGACACCTTATTTATTTTTTGTTAACGTCAAAGATTTGTAAAAACTCCCAATTATTGATGGTATTCAAATGACACTAAGCAAGATCAAATCAGTCGTTTTCCATGTACTATTAAGAGACAAAAATGTGTATACGTACCAGTGATCAAGAGATAGATAGATCGAAAAATGATCGAATACTTGGAAAACTTTCTTTACCTTTATAAAAATTAGACTATGAAATAATGTAGAAGAAAAGCAAATTTAATAACGCTGCGATTCCATGTGTAACTGTATTTAATACTTAATTGATGAATTCGTGCTTTCGTCTAAATTCTATCTCCATCTTATTACACTCCGTTTCATTCGTGAGATTCCACTATACACAAAAGATATTCTGTTTACGTAAACTATATACTTACTTTTTTAAAAATTTTATTAGGATCACTAAAAATAGCAACAAGAGCACACCGATCAAACCGCTTACAAATAAAAATGCAGTACACTTTGCCTGTTTCACTTTTTCTAAGGATTCCTTTATTTCTTCTGGTTCGACAACGATTCTGTGTCCACGCACCAGTAAACGGTGACTGTTGATCATATACGGAGTACAAGTAACCAGTGTGACTAGATCTTGATCTTCTTGGATTTGCAGCGCTTCTGTTTCTGTGGGTTCTACGGTTTTGATTTGATCGACTTGATACGCAAGATACTGTCCGTTAATTTCAATATAAAAGTGATCTTTTATTTTTAATTGAGGTAAATTTGTAAACAATTTTGCTTGCGACAAGCCTCTATGGCTAGAAAGTACCGCATGTGTCGATTTGCCTCCAATAGGGTATGAGGTTCCCTCGAGCAGACAAGCTCCTTTTTCCAATAGTTTCATCGTTGTTTGATCAAAAATCGGTAAGTTGACATTGATTTTGGGGATCGTCAAAATACCGATCGTATGTTTCTCAAAATAGGTTCTATCCTTTTTCACAGGTTCTTTTTTCTTAGTAAAGGGATCTGCACCTGAATTTCCACCTTCTTTTGCTAATTGCTGGTTTTTCTTTGTCATGTTTTCTTGGATTTTAGCCATGACTTCTTCATTTTCTTTGACCGCTTGTTGCTGATAATGAGAGATGATCTGCTGATCCAGATAATTATTCAGCGCGTCGCTAACAAATGGATAAGCTAGTATCCCTATTCCTGAGAGAAGCAAGAAAAGCATCAGCAGATCTAGAAGTTTCCTTTTCTTTGGTTTCATTTGTGTTCTCCTTGTGATGACTGTTTGATAATAAAAGAAAAAGGAGCATTTGCGTAATCCGCTGCTCCTTTTTCCAATTCTTGCAAAAAGACTAAATCTGACTGTGCTTTTGTCTAGCAAAGTACAGTCCAGCAATCAATAGAAGGACTACTCCTGCACCGATATACACATAGATTCCCTTACCGCCTGTTGAAGGAAGTGTACCTTTGTGTTTATTTGGTATTTTTTCAGGAGAAATCAACTGTCCTGCTGTTACATAAGATTGTTCATCGATAGTAAATGCTACACGGTTTGTTAATGGAACATATTTTTCTGGCGCTTTCGTTTCTTCCAGATAGTACGTGCCATATTTTAGACCTGTCACATCGATTAAACCGTTACTTGTGGTTGTAAAAACCGTTGCTGATTCTTTCGCCGATACCCAGCTGACGGCTTTTGTGGATGGGTCGATCGATAAATATTTCGCTGTGTCACTATCTTGATCACGAACGACGAATTCTGCTCCAGCAAGTGTTTGATCTGATGTAACGTCACCATCTACTTTAACAAATCGTTTGCCCCCAGTAACGACATCGACTGACGGTGGTGTTTGATCATTTGTATGCCCGTTATCGATATTTGCTTGGTTAGAAAATCCTTTGGTTGGATCTGCTTTTTCGTTCAAATGCATATAGTAAACGAATTTCAATGTACCGCCAGGAGTTAATGAAGGAATATAATTCGGATCAACTGAAACCGTGAATCCGTTTGTTTGCTCAGTGACAGAATAATTTACTGGGTCGATTTCTTTATTTCCATCATATAAGGCATAAACATACGTTCCTGAAGAATCATTATCAAATGTTAAAGCAGCGTCATGAGTATCGATAAGTTTGAATGTTGTGTACTTGTTTTGCGTTCCTTCTTTATCAGCGATACCTAATGGGATATTGACAGAAATCTCATATTGAATTTTTTCACCGATTGCGACATCTTTTCTATTCAATTGAGGTGTTGTTTTATCAACTTTAGACGTATCATTTTTGATGGTCTTTTCTACTGGTGTTTGGCTATTTGCCAGGATCTCAAAAGGCGTGATTGTTTGCTTTTCAATCATTTCCGCATTATCAGGAGCTTTTACTTCTTCTAAATTATATTTTCCAACTTCTAAATGATTAACGATCAACTGGCCTTTTTCAATAGATGCCTCGGCAAAGTCATTGTTGCCGATGTCATAAGAATGACCAGTAATGAAATGTTTGGCTTTGGTTTGATCAGTTGTCCAAGTGTACAATCCATCTGTGACACTTTGGATGTATTTTTTGACGCTTGGTGTTCCTTCTTCTTTAGAAATAATAAATTCTGCTCCATTTAGTGCTTCGTTTTCGGCAGTACCGATTTTTGTAACTTTCAACGTTCCATCATTACCGACTGTATTTTTAGGGTAGAGATGGATAGTATCTAGTTCTTCTGTCCCGTATTTATAAGAGCCATCTGCTTGTTTGATCATCTCATATACAGGGAAAGCTAAAACCATGTTTGCGGCAGCTGACACTCCGTCTTTTGGTTCTTCTTTGATCGTGTAGACTGCATCTTTCCCATTTTGTTTTTTAGGTAAAGATAAAGTGACATTTCCATCAGCATCTGTCGTTCCTGAAGCAACTGGTGTACCAGGAGTCAAAGACTGGACTGCTTGTTTTGCTGCATCCACGGACGCTCCTTTATCTCGTTGCGCATAAAATTCTTGAGTGACGTTATAAACTGAAAATGAAATATCGGCTAATCCTTGGTATTGATCGAATTCGCTCATTTCTTTCCCGCTGTTTTGGATTAAAGGATCGGGTAAATCAGTCATTTTCTTTTTATGAAGGATGACTTGAGCTGCTGTCTCCTCTGCAAACACTTTTTTTGCGCCGAAGCTGTTTGTGAGTAATGGTAAAATAAGGAAAAGTACTCCTAACATAACGTTTATTTTTTTATGATTTTTCATTTTTTCACTCCTGTTCTTTTTTTGATAAACAACCAGATTGCAAAGCTTGCGAATACCATACCAACAACGCCTAAAAGTGTATTTTTCGTTTCGTTTGTTTTTGGAAGAAATGGACGGCTATTTTCTTTTTTATTGACTACTTTCAATATACTGTCCGCCTCTTTATCCTCAGAAAGAAAAGTTGAAATGGTAAACGGAATTTCTGTTTCACTTAAAATATAACCAGAAGGTGCTTCGATCTCTTTTAATCGATAACTTCCTGTTTTCAACCCGGAAATTGAAAAAGCGCCATTTTTATCGGAAATCAGGTGAAGCGCATCTGATTCGTTCTTTGTCCACTTGTATCCGTTGGCTGTTTGCTGGAGGTAATTTCCTGCTTTGTTTTTAATAAGGAATACTGCGCCAGCTAATCGTTTATCTGGTTTATTTGTCTCGATTTTGACAAATTGCTTACTCCCTGTATATACAGAAACTTTCTTTGTACTGATACCAAAACCAAAATCCAGTGTTCCGTTGTTGTTGATTTCCTTGTTCGCCTGTGCTGTACTGCTTAGCTGCATCTGATAAGAAATGGTCAGTTTTTTTCCAGCATATTTTTCCAACGAAGGGATCGAAAATAAAACATCAAATCCGTGAGGTTTCTTCTGTATGACAAAGCCTTCTGTCAGCTTTTCTCCATTCGATGAAATCGTTAAACTATTAGGTAAAAACGTTAATGCTTCATCCGCACTATCTGACAATTCGAACTTTTGATAGTCAAGGATATTTACAGGAATTGTCGTATGCAAGGAATAAGTGATTTTTTCACCAATCGTAAAATCATTTCTAGGCTCTTCTAATACCTTCTCAAAAGGTGGATCAGGGTAGTCGTTTTCTTCATTTTTAGGATACAAATGGATAGTTGAAAGTTTTTGATTGTTTTGTCCATGTACAGGAAGAACAACTACCATATTCTCTGCCTTTTCTTTGACGACTTCTGGTGCTTTGGATTCAATGAAAAGATACGCTTTATCTCTTTTTTCTTGATCTTTAGCGGCCAGAGAAAAAGAAGCGATACCATCTTCGTTGTTAAGAGTTGTAGTTGTTGCTTCTGCGGTAAACGTACCGGAAGACGCACCGTTTTTTGCGATCTCTGTTTGTGCTTCTTCTACCGTTTTGCCCTTTTCCCGTAGATGGTAAAAAGAATCTGTGACATCATAAACTTGGAATGTGACACCATTTAATCCTCGATACGTTTGTAATAACGCTTTTTCTTGTCCGTCATTTGGATGATTTTTCGGCAGTTGCCCGTTTGGGAAAAGCAATTTGTGTAAAGTAATCTGAACCATTTCTGTTTCTGTTTCTGTTGCTGCCTGAGTAAAAGCTGGTTTAAATAGTAACAAGAAGAGACACATACTAAGCCAACAAAGTTTTTTCATATTTAGCTGCCCCCTCTTTCTTTTTTCAAAAAAAGATACCAAATAGAAAACGCACAACCAATCATCCCTACTAGATAGATTCCTAAACGGCCAATTTCTCCCGTTTCAGGTAATGGTACTTTTGCCTGATTCGTGATGTCTAAAGAAATCTGGTTGTTTTTGGCTCCTGGTGACAGAACAGATTCATGATCTTGTCCATCCACTTGAATTGACCCATCTTCGTGTATAACTATAGTAACTGGCTCTTTTAGACCTTGGTATCCTTCTGGTGTAAAAGTTTCGGTCAGCGTATAAGTTCCAGGTTTTAAATTTTCGAATAGAAAGGTATCTGTTTCTTGTCCATCTTTTGGCAATTCTAAGTCCATTTCTGGTCCCTGCAGTCTGAATTTTGCTCCTTTTAATGTCTGTCCGTTGTCTTCTTTTTTGTGTACCGTTAGATCAAACGCTTTTAGTCGATTTTGATGAGTGAGCGTCCATACAGTATTTGTCATCTCGGTATTTTTTCCCGTGTAAATGATTTTTCCATATTTATCGATTTGGAATTCATAATTTCCCGGCGAAGTATCATATCCGGCAGGACCAGCTGTTTCAACGACTCGGTATTTACCAGGTGTGAGTGAATCAAAACTGGCAAGACCTTTTTCATTCGTTGTTTGGCTGTCAATTGGCTGATAAGTACCATTTGCTTCTTTTTTCTGTAGGGAAAATGCTGCTCCTTTAAGATTTATCTCTTTGTCCGTCCCTTGCATCGTATACTTACGTACTGCTATAGGAATTTCAACAAAAGGATTTTCAATGGTCAACTGGATCGTATCATCGGAAGTAGTGACTGTTTTTCCATCAATGGTTACCGTACCATCAGAAGCAATCTTGATTTCCCAAGTAGTCTTTTTGCTTAATTCATGACCTTCTGGAGCTTTTGTTTCTGTCAGTGTATAAGTCATTTCTTTTTGCAATTTGACATTTCCCGGAAGAGAATAGGTCCCATCACCATTATCAGTTAGTAAAGTATCAATAGAATCTCCTGTTAATTTGAAAACAGCGCCAATAAGATCCTTTTCTCCTGTAGAGGAATTTTTCGTTATTTTTAAGTCTAACGGTGTGAATTGTTTAGTATTCTTCCATGTCAGTGCGTCTATTTGTTGAGAATCATATCCTGGTACAGGTAGTTCTTTGCTTGTTTGGTAACTGAATGCTTGACCTTGATTATTATATTGAGGCAGTGATAGTATCTCTTGATAACTTTCTCCACTATTTGCAGAGAGTTTGTCGACGTCTGCACGTTCCCACGTATTTGCAGTATCTTCAGCTGGTTTAGTGATGCGGATATATCCGTTTTTCCAAGCTGCAGCATTTGTCGTATGTTCCCGTTGAATCTCAAAAGTAACTTGATCTGGACGATCAGCTAGATTGTTGTCAAATTCTTCCCATAACTTTTTGATGTGAAGACTGACTCCGGGAGCTTTAGCAGATGGTATACCGAATTCAGCTAATTCATTGGTATCAATGTTTGGCTGGAAAGTTGTCCTGCCGTTCATTTGATACCAGAAATTTGGATGGAAGTCCTCATTTTCTGTCTGGATCCTCACTTGGTAATGAATTTGGATTTCTTGGTCTTTTCCTAAATAGATCTGATTGCTCTTGATGGTATTTCCTTCTATGGAAATAGATGGAGTGACCGTTGTAGGACTTGTCCCCACACTCTTGACTGAAAGTGTACCAGGCTGATAAATGAATGGTTCTGCGATTGGATCATTTATTTGTCCATTGCTTACAGTTGCTGAGATCTGTACAGCTTTTTTGGCTAGGTATTCAGAGATATCTGTTGCATGATCAGCTGATTCATAGTAAAGATCGCCTTTTTCATCTGATGAAACCATTTGTCGCATACGAGACTCTACTTCTGCTTTTGAGAGACCAGCTGCCGGATCGCTTTGAAGTTGGATGCCAAGACCATGTATTTCGATTCCTCGTTCTTTGAGTGCCATCGCTTCTCCGATGGTTGCGATAAACGTACTGTCGATTCTTCTGAATAGATTGTTTTGGTCAGGTGCATCATAGATTCTTGAGATTCGAGAAGTATTTCCCGGCTGATCTTGCGTATTAGAAAACTGAGTTCCGTAATAATTGCTGCTTGATTGTGCGTGTACCCGCTGTACTTTATAGGAAAATGTTGGTACACCATCCGTCAGCAAAACGATCACTTTTTTATGTCCATTTGGAACGGATAGCATGTTTCCTGCATCTCTTAGTGCTTTTTGTGTAAAAGTACCACCATTTGTCCATGAAGGTGTAATGGATTTTACTTGATTTTTCACTGAATCAAATGAACCCATCTGTACTGCACCGTTACTGTAGCTATATCCTTCGATTGAGTAGCCGACATATCCCATATTGATTTTGTCTGTGATACCGCTATCTGCTAAAGTATCGACAAAACGATCGACACCAATCTTTACTTCACCGATCCGATTATTGTCGTTCATACTTCCAGACCAGTCTACGACCAATACGAGATCAAGAGGAGTGATATTTTTTTGAGTATTTCCTCGAACATTCAGATACAAGTCAAACAATCCAGGAGTCGCTGTTTCTTTGGCAAATTTTCGGATGGCATAATCGGCATCCTCTTTTTCCCCACCATATTCAATATAAGAATTGTTGCGATTGGTTGGATTGCCATCCCACCCATTCAGCCCGTCCCATTGCTGTTGTCCTTGGCGATTGCCCTGATGATTACGCACATATTGACTATTATCCGGTTGCCACATTGCCTTAGGGTATGTTCCTTGCTCATCTGTGGTATATTCTGGTTCAATCGTAGCTAACCCCTTAGGTTTCAACTGTGCATTAAATAATTGTGGTTGTTCAAACGGACGATATTCGTCTTTATCTAACGATGAATCATCCGATATCTCATGATTTTCATAAGAAGTTGATGTTTCAGACGTTTTTTCATTTGTTTGTGCAGTTTCCTGATTCTTATTATCTATAGAAAATGAAAAGGAAACAGGTTCGGATAAAAGTAACTGACCCGTTTTTTCTTCTATCTGAATATTGAGTTGAAATTCTTTGCTCGTACTCGGCAACTCAATGGTCCATTCTTTTTCTTCAATAGTTTGAGAAAAATAACCTGCTAGCCATTTTCGTTGTTGTTCATCTGTGTATTCTTGATATTCCTGAGAAACATAAGAGGAAAGCAGATTCGTTTCAGGTGCATCTTTTGAATGTAGCTGGAATAAAAATCGGGTTTCTTGCGTTTGCGCATTTAATCGATACAAGATCGTTAGCTGATGATCTATTTTCCTAATACTTACTTTGCCGTATTCATTGTTTAATACTTCTATGGTTGATTCTTCATTGGCTGCCACAGTCTCCCCTTTTTGGATATGGAAATAGGTGACGAAAAATAGAGAAAATAGACAGAAAACGATAAAATAATTTCGCTTCTTCATTTATGGATACCTCCTTAGAAAAAATTTAATATTCAATTAGATAATATAAAAAAAAGAAAAAATTCACTAATCTTTCTAATTCTCTTCTCTTTTGGCTCTAACTATTCAATCAGAGTTATTTTAAAGGAAATTAAACTTGAGATAGATTAATAAATATATCTAATAATTAGTTATTGAAAATAGGTTATTTATTCTTTTCTCTCACAAAATATACTCATTAAGTGGTAATTTTGAGATAAATTAAAAAAAAATATTTCTAAATCCTGTATAGTTTTTTTAGAAAATCGAGACAAGTATTTACAAGAAAAAATAAATACGGTATTAATAATAAAAACATAAAAAGAAGGTGAAGAATTGATTGAAAAAATTTTATTAGATGACCATGCGAGAATGAAATTAAGCGTGTATGGAAAGGTGATGACCTTACGGCCGGGGGAATATAGTTTAGATCATGTACGAGAAAACTTAGATTTCTATTTCAGTGCGACTCGTTTCAAAAAAATCCTATGTGATATACAAGATGATTTAGGACAATTTACTGATATTAAACTGTTACATAATAAAAATAAGTTATCCATTCCTGAACAACTTGTTCAATATATCCAATACCAACATTACCTATCAACAGAAAGTGTTCCTTATAAATTATTGATCAGTCTTCTGACCGAACAAGATGAAAATCTTGCAGCTTTTTGCAATCGCCAATTTATCAGCCGCTCAACGTGTTTTCGGCAAACAAAAAAATTGGCTGAATATTTGAAGGAATACAATATCAACTTGAATTTATCGAATCTTACCTTATCTGGTTCTGAAATGCTGATTCGCATCATCTTTTTCAATTTCTTTTGGTTTGTTTCATTAGGGGAAAGCCTGGATAGCATTCCTTACAGCCAAGAAGTTCGTGCATTGATTTATAAGCACGAAGGATCGCAACACAAGAATAAGTTTGATTTAGGAAAAAAACAAGCCAGCCTCCATTGCCTGATTTGTTTGCTGAGGATCGAAAATAATCATTTTACGGATATCTATAGATTATCAAGAGATTCCTTTATTCCAAGCGAAACAAACATTGACTTTTTTTACGACTTCTTCAAAATTGCGAATCTTCGTTTAGATATCTTAGAGGTAAACTCTTTGTTTTACTTATTCTATTACTGGCCGCTTCTTACCTCTAATCAAGACATTCGTGTGCCGATCGTTCATCATTCGTATGAACAACCGAGCAATGAGGTCAAAGATATCTTAGAGGAATTTCAGAAGCATTGTCAGACATTTATTGGTACACTCCAGTTTGAAAAAGAGCCAGCTTTGCTTTTGAATCTCTATCTATCAATTGGTAATTTTAGCATGTTCAAGCAAAAAATTCCTTTGACCACACTATTTATCTCTTCTTATATTAAAGATAAATACCCACTTTTACGTATCTTGACAATCAAAATCGAAGGTTTTTGGAAAAAAATCGCACAACGAAAAAACTATACATGGCTGAAATCATGCGTAAGTGAATTAGCCTTTCTACAAACCAGTTTACTTTATCCGTATTATTCAGAAATCGATGAAAACTATAAATTGAAAGTTGGGTTTGTTAACGTCTCTGAACATCTGATTTCCGCAGAAATCTTGAATTTAGGAAAGAAGATCCCCTTTGTAGATATCGAGCGACTCACACTTCCCATCACTGAAGAATATGACTTTTTCATCTTTGGTTCACCTCTACTGATTCCTGCTGGTCTTGATTCTTCTAAGTATACAGTCCTTGATTTTTGTCATTACAGCGATTTTGAAACTGATCTGTATCAACGTCTTTTAGAAGTTCATCATCTCAAATTACAAAATTTGTTCTCTAATTAGCTGATTTATGTAAAAAAGTGGCTATGACATAAGTTCCTAAAAAAGAGCTGAACCCTTATCTATCAAGGGTTCAGCCATCGTTTCTTTATTCAGATTTTTCTTCAGCTATGAAATTAAGTTCATTGACGATAATTGAAGCTAGATGCTTTTTGAATAGGATTAATCACTTTGCTAATAATAAATTTTAATGATTAGTTTTCAATCGTATTCAAGTTACGTGGTGTGCTTTTGGTAAAAAGCTACTTATCAATTAGTTTCAAAGGTTCTACATTAGCAAAATTATCAATTTTTGTAATTTAACTAGTAAAACGATATTCCCAAGCTTTTTCTTTACGCTTATTATTAACAGAATATCTAAGCATATACTTATATTTTTAGCGAAATTCTTTATAAATCTCAATAAATTTCATCTGGATTGTCATAAGTAATAATCCCTAATGCTATGCTTATCTTTATCAATAAATTCAAATAAAGATTTTTTTACATTGATTAAAATGTGGAGGCTCAAAAAAATGAACATTTTCTCTTTTGGATAATTAAATGAAATACCATCTGTATAAGATTCAACATCCATATTAGTTAATTGAATCTTTTAGTAAAGAAATATCCCTTATTTTTTTATTAAAGATTGCTTATTAAAGCAACAACCTACCTTGTACTTACTTTCTTGTTTTGTCCCCTCTATCTGTCCACCGCTAGTAATACCACTTACGTTCGTTATATTTAGGAAGAAGGTCGCAAACCCTTCCTCTAAAGAAAAAGGATGATTAAACTCTTTTTTACAAATTTCTTTCTGTCTTGGCCATTCTTCAATGTTTACAATGGTTTTGTTAATCAGATTGATAAATTTGTTGGGATAATTTAATATTGAATACCATAAAGAACGCATAGATTTATCTAAATTATTAATTGCAGTCATTTTCATATTCTTTTGAATTAATAGCTGAATGGGCCACCCCGGCTCCCTCTGCAAAATGCTCGATATCTCGATATAAATTTCATATTCTCCAATACTCTTGTCTATTGTTTTTTTCAAATTTATACAATTGACTTTTTCCTGCCAGATACCTCAAAAGGGAGTTGGTTGTTGGCAAAAAATACACCTCCTGAAATATTTATTTTTTGCAGTATTAAATCTTCATCAACTTTTTGTCCTTACATACATATCTGCATATATATCCAGCTTTAATCTGTCATCACTTGAATTTTATCAAAAGTATTCGTTAAATAGTTTCACTAGTGTTGCATAAAACATTTTAGAATATTCTGAAAACTATTTCCTCTGAAAATAAGTCAAAAAAAACTGTGCT
>OKWN01000694.1_pt1 | contig 11630 bp, 14 predicted proteins | sample 1607151 | NCBI WGS metagenome assembly OKWN01 (sample SAMN07501046, study PRJEB24779) | human gut metagenome | isolation source: stool | host: human infant | place: USA: Pittsburgh, PA | reverse complement strand
TATTATGTATCCATTTTCTGCTATTATTACGATTCCACGTGCAAATGCTATGCATAATCCTGCTGACATTAAATCTTTTGCTCCACTTATAAATGAGTTAACTATTTCATCTTGTTTTAGTCCTGATGCTAGTCCTGATATTACACCTATAGCTGTAAATACCATTGCAATTTCACCTATATACCAGCCTTGTGTTAAAACTCCATATACCATAGTTGCCATACCTATTGCGAAAATTGCTATTACCATAGCTTCCTTTGTTGTAAATGCTTTTATATTTGTATCACTACTATCTATTGTTTCTTGATTTAGTGATATATCCTTAACTAAAGACTTTGTAGGATCTTTTTTAACTTTGTTAGCATAGATCATAACAAATCCTATACTTATGCTCATAAATATTATAAACATAATAACTCTATACTCTATCCCAGAACCTGGTGCTATGTGTGAAAGTGCTTGTGCTATTCCCACAGAGAAAGGATTGGTAGTAGCTGCTGCAAATCCAGTTGTTGCTCCTATAAATACTGTTGCCACTGCTGTTAATGAATCATATCCCATACTAGTCATAAGCGGAATAAATATCATATAAAAAGGTAGTGTTTCTTCACTCATTCCAAATGTTGTTCCACCTAGTCCAAATAAAATCATGGAGATTGGTATTATTAAAAATTGGAATTTTTTCATTCTATTTACTATATGAGCTATAGCTGCTTCTATGGCTCCTGTTTTGTTAACTATTCCAAAAGCTCCTCCAACTATTAAAACAAACCCAACTACTTCGGCTGCATCTATAAATCCATTTATAGGTGCTGTAAATACATCAGTAATTCCCTGTGGGTTTGATGCTACTTTTTCGTAAGTTCCAGCTACAACAACCATTTTATCTTGTATTTCTTGTCTTTCAAAACTTCCACTTGGTACTATCCAAGTAAGAACTGCCATTACTACTATTAGTAAAAATATTATAGTAAGTGTGCTTGGCATAGTAAATTTTTGTCTTCTTAAAGTGCTCATTTTTTTACTCCCCCATTTTGTAAGTTAAAATATTTTATTATCCCTTTATTTTTTCTATCTTAGTTTGAAGAAGTATAAAAAAAGCCCAACATGTATACATGTTGAGCTTAATATGCTAAATACAACATACCTACATCTTCCCTTTATCTTACTTAAGATAGCTCTCCATCAAAACTTGGGATAATTTTGATGACAGTCCTGTACTTATTAAATACAGTCCCAGCACTAGCTTTGGACACTAGAACTTCGGCACTTACTCCTTTTATATTGATTCATTGGCTTCCGACCTCTTCAATATTACTCTTAGTAAATGCAACCTCTACCTCAATCTTTTTATTAGATGAGGTATTTTTATTAAATTTCTCTTTGTTGTAAATATTTTAGCATAATTTGTAAAAATTGTAAATATATTGATTTAATGATATATTTATTTCCATGTTATATCTGCATCTTTTCTAGGTACAGTTCTTGAATATTTTACATCAGGATAGCCAACAATCATACAAGTTACAATCTTTTTGCCATCTTCTATACCAAGATACTCCATGATTTCTTTGTTTGACTGAGATGCTCTAACTAAAAAACCACTAAAGAATGTTCCAAGTCCTAGGGCATTAGTCATTAATTCCATGTTAGAAGATGCAAGAGCTCCATTTACATCAGAATCTGATACTACAAGTATTACTGCAGGAGCATTGAAAAATAGCATGTCATTTTTCTTAGGGTCTTTTTTATAAGCATCATACATTTGTAACCATATCTTTGCGTATTTTTGTACTTGCATATTTTCTGGAGTTTTGTTTGCAAGTATGTAGTCTCCTAAATTTTTTAATGTATCTATTACCATAGATTTTAACTCATCTATATTTTCTTTTACTACTATGTATGAAACATTTTGAAGGTTTCCTCCTGTTTGAGTAAATCTTCCTGCTTCAATTATTTGGGCAAGTTTTTCGCGCTCAACATCTTTGTCTTTAAACTGTCTTATTGTTCTTCTAAATTTTATAAAATTAAGAAGATTATTTGCATCTATTTCAAATTCTTCTTTGTTATAATTTTTTACATCATCCATATTGTATTCATCTGTATATACTGCATTTTTAGGGCATATAGCAATGCAATGACCACATTTCATACAAGTTTCATTTTTTATATTAGCTTTTTTATCCTGCATTTCTATATCTCTAACAAAACAATCCTTAATACATAACCCACAACCTATACATTTTTCTCTATCTATTTTCATCATAAAACCAACTCCTATTTATATATTTCAATCATGTTATACTTAAATCTATTGTTCATCGAATCTAACCTACAAATTGAATTTTAACAATCAATTTCAAAATTTACTATCTTATCATTGCTCAAACTTTTTGTATCTTAATTATACCATAGTTAACTTGATCCCAAAAATATAGAATATATACAAAGAGGACTATAAAATTTGTTTTATAGCCCTCCGTAAATTTAATTATTATTTTTTATACAATTGAATTTTTAATCACAATAAATTTTTGTGTGTTTTAATTAAATCTATGCTAAAGACGATTGAATCTTAATAATAAAATTCAATCTATGAAAATAGTCATCAGCACAAGTAATTTTTTAACATGCTAAATAAAAGTGTTTACCAATACTCTTTTCCATATCTATAATCATCATCATATTTTTTGTATCTATAATCATAATCATGTTTTTTACATCTGCATTCATCTTCGTCATCATCATATTTCTTACATCTACAATCATCGTCATCATGCTTTCTACATCTGCATTCACATTCTAAATCTTTCTCTTTATCTTTTTTGCATCTACATTCATCATCGTCACGCTTTCTACATCTGCATTCACATTCTAAATCTTTCTCTTTATCTTTTTTGCATCTACATTCATCATCGTCATGCTTTCTACATCTGCATTCACATTCTAAATCTTTCTCTTTTTTATATCCATAATCATGGTCATGTTTTTTGCATCTACATTCATCATCGTCATGCTTTCTACATCTGCATTCACATTCTAAATCTTTGTCTTTTCTGTATCTATATTCATTGTAATCTTCTTCATAGTAATTATAATTTTCTCCATAACCTATGCCTCTATAGCTTTTAAATTTCATTAAATATCACTCCTATATATTATATTGAGAGAGTCCCTTAAAGAAACTCTTGATATAATATATACGCATTCGACAAAATTGTTCATATTTCGTCATAATTTTTATATATATTTTTTATTAAATATATTTAAATTTAATTAAATAAACTTTTGCATAATAAGATCTAGTTGTCCCTTGCTTATTTCATTTATAGATATTATAGGTTTTGGTTCTATATCATAGGATGCTATTGCTTTCTCAAACCATGCTACATCGTGCCACTTTCCACATTTATATCCTGTATTCTTATATATGCCCACCTCATTGAACCCCAATGATTTATGAAGGTTTTCACTTTTTATATTTGGCAAAGTAACACAACCATAAACTGTCTTTATTCCTTGTAGTTTTAACATTTCTAAGAGAACGCCATACATTTTTTTACCTAATCCACTCATGGTAAATTCTTTGTCAATATAAATTGACAGTTCAGCATTCCATTGATAAGCATCACGTTCCTTATATCTATGTGCATAAGCATAGCCTATTATTTTTCCTTTATCTTCACAAACAATATATGGGTAAAAACTAGTAATATTTTTTATACGACTTGCAAATTCAATTTCATTTGGAAGAGTAGTTTCAAATGTGATCGGTGTGTCTATGTACTGTGAATAAATTTTTAGCAACGATTGGCAATCCTTTACTGTTACAAATCTCAACTTCATATTATATTTCCCCTTTTTAAAGTGTATTTATTATTTCTATAATTAAAATTTCATCTCGCCCACCTGTGGCTCAAAATTACATAGCCCCACGCTGTGACTTATATTAAATAGAAACTTCCTTATAATTAAGAATAGCATATAATTAAAATATAATACATTTTAATTATATGCTATTTAGTGAGCCTACTTCCCTTCTATATATGTCACATAATAATTAGTTAAGTTGGTTTCTAAATGGATTGTATCACTAAGTGCAACCATTGCGAATAATATAGCCGCAATTAAAAATACATCTACTATTTTTGATGTTATTTTCCTATCTTTAAAATTAATTTGTGTAAAACAAAGAATAAACATAAATATTGTAGACATCATTGAGTACCCTTTAACAACATTTAATATAGTTATTATCTTTGCATCTTTTGAGTATTTCTCTAAGTATTTACTATTTCCCTTGCTATAGTCTGCCCTTTGATAAAGATTATCTTTTACTTTAATTTCAACAACTTTAGGTTCTTTTTCATTATCAACTTTCCACATATAGCTAGGTGTACTGATTTCATTTTCACTTATATTTATTTTACTAAAATAATTAAATGAAAACCCTAAAAATACTACCAATACTATAATTGTAAGAGTCTTGTTATTAATAAAGTTAACAGATTTATTTACCTCTTCTCCATTTATAGTCTTTACATATTTTTTAGCTAAATTACTAGCATAGATTGCAAGCAACTGACTTAGTAAAATAATGTCCATTCCAATAAGACCAAAAACTTCAGTTTTTATAATAATTATTAACTTGATTATTAAATAAATATCTATAACTATAACTCCTATTTTCAAACCCTTGTAATACTTTTCTTTGTCAATAAACACCATTTCTTGATTAAAAATTTTATCGGTCTTTTCACAATTATATATATATTTATGAATTATAATTATACACATTATTGTTATAACTATATCTAGCCCTTCATCAAAAATAAGACCTAACAAAAGCCCTATTATTATAGCTAAGGCAATTGTTACTTTTGTATTTTTGCTTAATTTCATATTCTCCTCCTAATTTTTTAGTATATTAAGATTTTACCATATTAAATATTTCTATAAATTGCTAATAAGTTACAAAGTATTTTGTTTAACACAATTCATTCAAATTTATATTGTATAAGGAGAAATAGGTTTATAAATAAACTCAAATCACAATTCTAATAATTTAAGTAATACTAACTATAATTTAAATGTCCAAGGATATATCTTTTTGGGATACCCCCTTGGACATTTTGTTTTGTTAGTTAACTTTATTAAACTATTTTATTTTAAAACGGATATCTTCCTTAAACTTCTTGCGACCAGGGTTGCCTTCAACTCTCCAAATTTGATTATTTTTCAAGTCATAAACTACTGACCATACAGTATCAGCATTAGTTTTTCTATCATATTGGCACATAAATCCATACTTACCACCAAGTAAATTCATGGCAAAATCTAGACTATACTTATCTTTATTATTAGCTAAGGCATTTTTAGTTGTTTCATATCTATCACAAGAACGCCAATCATCTATTTCAGTGTTTTTATAGCATTCCATTTCAGTTGTATTAAAATTATTAGCTGTTGATACGAAATCTTCTCCAGCTTTTGGTGTTATGACTACTACTTTTTCACAGTTACATTCAACTACGGCTATATGACCATTTTTATCAGCAAGGGTAATAGTTTGTTGTGAGGCTATTGGCAAAGTTTTTATGGCTGCAATTGCCTCTTCAGTAGTTTTACATTTTTCAAGAATATATCTAACTAATATTCCTGCATTAAATCCTGGTTTTCTTAATTTTGGATATATAAAAGTTAAACCTACTGCTAAACCTTCTTCATTTACACCATCTTCCATTTGAACAAAGGCTGTTGTATTCCCATTAAAAGAGTAAACATTATCTAAGTTATAAAGACAGTTCATATATAGTTTTTCTAGACTTACTAAAAAATCACTGTTTCTACCAAATAAAATTTGATCTTTGTTATTTATAGCAAAACAAGTACATTTATTATCAAATTCAAAACAATACATAGAAAACAACATTCCACATAAGTATTCAAATGAAGTTTCATTTCCATGAGCTATTCCTTTTACTTCTTCAACTATTTCAGGATAATATTTTTCAAATATATTTTTGCAGTCTCTTCCAAATTGAATTTTTACTTCATCCACTTCATAAGTAGGACAGCTATTTAGTTTTTTTCCATTTTTATTTAGCAAAGCACCCCACTTATATCCTGCTTCATAGTGGGTTCCTTTAAATCTTCCATGATACATAATTTTATTCTCCTATTTTTATATTAGGCTCCGGAACCTAATTTCATTATATTTGAATAAAATTTTATATTCAACGATTATATAAAATTGATAACAATTATCATTTTTTCTTAACTATATCCTTTGAAATTACTAGGTTATATCTATTTTAAATTCATATGTATAAATTTATATTTATAATTTCCACCAAATAGTTTCTTCTTGCTTGTAATTTTTAAATCCACATCTCTCTAGGATTCTTTGAGATGCCAGGCTGTCTAAATCAGTTTCAGCAATAATACTTTTAACACCATTTTGTTTAAATGCCCACTAACAGATTGCTTTTACAGCTTCTGTATAAAAATAATTTTACAAATTTCTGTTTATCTATATGTTATCAGATGTATCTATATTTCGGCTAAAATCAATCTTACTTTTTATTTGGTTACTTAAAATTTAAATCACTATAGATATTTTTTATATGAGTATCATCGACCCTTCTAGCTTCTAAACGTGAGGCGTTCTCTTCTTTTATTTGACTTATTTTTTCATCTTCACTTAGATTGTCATTTTTAACTTCAATCATATAGCTTATGGAAGCTTCTTCATCAGCTAAAGCTAACGTTATATAAAAATAAGTTTTAAGAGCTTGCTCTGATTTTCCCTCTATATAACTCCTATGAATAAAGTCCATATTTTTTATTCTTATTTTGTTAAAATCGTCATAATTAACATCCTTCACTAAAATATCTTTTACAAAATTATCATATTCATTTTTAACAGTTTTATAGTATTCATTTAAAAACTTTATTTTTTCCATATCATTATTAGAATCAATTTCACTAAGTTCTGATATGTCTGGCGAAGTTTCCTGAGGATCTGTATTTACAGTTATCCTATGGTCAGTATAAGTTACATAGTGACTAGGTCCATCTTTATCAGAATTTTTTCCAAAACTGTTTACTGCAATTTTTTCTAGATCATCGAAACTCATACTTTGATTGTCTAAATTTTCAACAGTTAACTTGGTTTCACTACCTACCTGACTTTCTATGTTTTTTGTATTACTGCACCCTATCGATAAAAATAATGACACGACAAGAATGATTACTATATTCTTTTTATTTGATTTCATTTTTCTCCCCTTTATAGTTTTCATTAGTATAACATAGCAAAACACTATGCTCCCAAACATCTAATTTATATTGTATATTTTTATTTCATCACATTACCAGGTTTAGGTTGTATAGTCTTAGTGTTAACCTCAATTTCACCAACTTATTATACCTTTTATAAGTATGACAGTTCTTATATATACAATTTACAATCATTGTATCATTGTTAATAGTTCTACTAAAGTATACAAAATAAATTATATATTTTAATAATAAAAAGGAACATCTTATCTTGATGCTCCTTCATTCGTAATATATTAATAATATGTACCTAATAAATTTATCTAATATTTAATAAAGGGGTATTAGCACCATAATTTATATCCTCTGCTTCATTAGCATACACATTTACTAATAAATTTGATAGTGATAAACACCCTATAATGCTAAGTATCATAAATATAGATATTATTTTTTATTTTATTAATATTTACTATTTTATCCCCTTTGTTAGTATTAGTTTAATCGTCCCATTTGAATTGACAATTTCCCCTTTTTTTAGATCAACTTCTTTTACGCCCATATCAGTTATGGTTTTAAATATTACATTTGGATTATCTTCATCTCCAATTACTGTAGTGTAGCTATCATCTTCAGATATTTCTTCTGAAGCGTCCACTTTAGAAGTTTCCTCTGATACCACTTTATAAGTTCCCTCTGGTATGTCAGCTCCAACTTCAAAGGTCTTTCCTTGTTCCAATACATAAACTTCTTCTTTAGAACAACCCAAAATAGTAAATGTCACTACTAGAAGTATAGCTGTTAATAAATTAAACTTTTTCATAACCTTCTATCCCCCCTCTATATTGCAAATAATGATATCACTATTTACAATTTAATAGTATCGCAAATATAAATAAAAAGGCATACACATTTGTGTGTATACATTGCTTATGTAGTATATTTTTGAGTATTTTCATATACTGACTCAAATTATTTATTAAATAACCTCCATAAATTCCCGTTTATCTATATGGTATCAAAAGCGCTATTACTTCGCATTATATTAAAATAGTAAATCAAATTTATTCTATAAATTTGATTTACTATTTTAATATGTGTTTTACTATTTTAATTAATATATATAATAACAAAGCTATAGTAACAATAATTTGTAATAATAGCTCCCAGTTTATAGTTACTATTGGATTCATCATAACTCCCCCCATTTTTATTCTAACTATATCACTATATTCATTTCTTTTTAAAGCAATGTATACCACAGATATGTCTAATTTTAAGTTCTTAGCTTTATCCCTTAAATCTATTATTTCAAACTCCTTAATATTTAACTTTATAATACTATACAATTTATCACTTTAATCATATAAAAAAGCTGTATCTTAATAGTTATAGTGGTTCAAATACTAAGATATAGTCTTTTATTAAATTTAATCTAACTAATTTATTAATCTTCAGGTATTTTATCCAATACCCATGGCAATTCAATATTTGCAATCTTTAATATAAAATATGGTTTTTCCATACCTGTATTACTATATATAGGTTCATCAGTATCTGATTGATATAATGTTATAACTACATCTTTATCATATATAACGGTTTTATCTTCAAATAATTCACCTTTAATAGAATAATAACTTTCATAACATCGTTTATCTTCTCTATCGTTCCAAAAACAATCTATTATTTCTAATGGGTACTCTACACGAACACCTAGTTTATTCAATACTTCTACTGCTTCTGGGTATATACTTGTAAAAGTTTTTAAGTAATTTTTACACCAAATACACTTGCATGGCTTATTATACATATCTAAGTAAGATTGTGTGTCTTTAATATTTACTTTATATTTCAACCTAATCACCTTTCTCAGTAACTATTTAACTAATATATATTCTAATAATTTTTTATTCGTATTTTATAATTATTATACACTTAACCATTAATTGAATTTTTTAACTAAAATGATATTGAAAGGTAAACAAAATACGGAATATTAAGTATGGCAAATAATAATGCTATTTTTTTATTTGTTTTTCATCTATATATTTATTTTTGTATACTTCTTTTAACGAAAATTTATAAACAAATAAATAATTCATTATACCTATTAGCATTATAAATATTAATAAGCAAATAAAAGAATACACATTATAAAAATAGCAATCAATTGATATAACCAAATTACTAACATATTTGGCACCTTCTACAACATGAAGTTTTATTGATATTATATCCTCTTCACTTAAAAAGTCATGTGTTGTTCTTACTGATTATTCCCATATATATCTGATAAATCGGAATTTACCAAACAGATATTTTTATTTGTACATTGGATTATATTATAACTAAATAGTCTTATACATTTTAACAGCCTTAGATTTATATCCATTCCATTCTAATTGTATTTTTTCACAAGGTACAAATCCTTGTTTTTCCCAAAAACCAAGTACATTTTCTTCATAATCGTATACAACATCTATTCTAATACGGCTAGCATTCTTAGATTTAAATATTTTTTCTAACTGATTATATATTATGCTACCTAATCCATTTCCTTTTAGTTTAGCGTCAATCATTAATAAAGATAAATAAACTTCATCTTCCATTTTAAAATCACATATCCCAACTATATTACCCTCATTATTTTTTATAACTAATGAGCTGAACCCAATACTTTTCATTTCTTCAATCTCATCAACTATAAAGTCTTTAGAAACAGCTGTAATGCCCATATGATTTTTTAAAAAACTTTTATTAGAATTATAAATATCTAGAATTTTAGCAATATCATTTTCAATTATCATATCAATTATGTAATTATCCATCTTTAATTCTCCCCATGTTATTTTCATGTCAGTTTTATATATTAGAGTTTAAAATTACTTTTATATATCATCTTTATTTTTTGTTTTCTTACTTAACTTAGAGCATCCAATACAAATATATGAACAACCTAATATTATAAATACTGTATTTTTATCTCCTACTCCAACTATTAAAAAACAAATGGCTGCAAATAACCAAATTTTTGCAATTGTATTGTTATTCATTCAATTTCTCCTCAAATCCCAATCTATCTATAATATTCAAAAAATATTATTCCCTATAGTATTTTCTACAATATTATTTCTAAAACAAGTATCTAACATAGCGCCTAAAAATCCTAAAATTAAACCACCACTAATATCACTAAGGTTTAATACAATTCTTAAATAAACACTTATTAAAATTGCTAAGATAAAACCTGCAAAGTTTAATATACGTCTAGTTCCTTTATTTAGATTACTTAGATCTTTTTGTATTGGCTTAAATATACCACCTATCCTGTTGTTTAAAATATAAAATATAAAACTAAAAACAGCTGCTGATAAAAGTGTAGCTATTATCATTGTTCCCATAATCTTTTTCCCTTTCTATAGATTCGAATTTTTACCTAGTAAATTCAAAAAACTGAATATAAGGCATTGGTTCTTTTGTAGTATCTTCACCTAGTTATATATCACATATCTTTTTTGACTATCCTTTTTGATTAAGTTATAAAGATTCATATAATCAGTTTTTTCTTGCGATACATAAGATATAAAAAGAGAGACTTCATTTTCTAGCGATGGACTAAGAATTAATGTTAAGTTATAATTGCTATCTATCTCATCAATAAGATAAATATAAGCCTTCTCTAATGATTTCACTCTTTTTTCCTGTACGTTACACCCTGATATAAATACACAACTTAATACTGAAATTAATAGAATTATTTTTTCATATACCCTCTCTTTTATAGTTTTCATTAGTATAACATAGCAAAATACTATAATCCAAAACATTTAATTTATATTGTATATTTTTATTTCATTGCATCACCAGGTGTAATAGGTCTAGCCTCAATTCCAACAGTTTATTATGCCTTTTATAAATATGTAAGCTCTTCTATATACAATTTATAATCATTGTATCATAGTGAATAGTTCTACTACAGTATACAAAATAAATTATATATTTTAATACTAGCAAAGAGAATATTAATGCTCTCTTAGTTCGCATTATATAACATTGGTGAATTAAACATACTTAGCAAATTAGAATTTCTCTAATCTATCGCAAATTGCTGTTGCAACACCAATATTTTGATAATCCTTATGTACATATAATCTATCCAAATAACCTTCATCATTAATATCACCAAAACCAATTATTATTCCATTTTCTTCTGCAACCACTGTGTAGTTATATAAAAAAGATTCATTCCACTCATCAATATGAATATTGCCTGTGGCCCATACATTTAACTGATCCTCTGTATAGTCTTTTGCATTGATGCAATGAACAGTATTATAAAACAAATC
>OKWN01000693.1_pt1 | contig 11649 bp, 8 predicted proteins | sample 1607151 | NCBI WGS metagenome assembly OKWN01 (sample SAMN07501046, study PRJEB24779) | human gut metagenome | isolation source: stool | host: human infant | place: USA: Pittsburgh, PA | reverse complement strand
TGAAGGTCCTACAAAATAGTATTTATCTGAAAAAGTGTCCACCATAGGTTGAAATTCTTTTGATGTGTAAACTATAGTATTTGTATCATTATCATTTTCAATTATTGAAATAAAATCTTTCACATCGTAACCATGACTTCTTAAAAGTTCTAATTTTTTATTAATTTTTCTCATACCTAATATCATATACATAATTTCTTTGAAACTTTGCTTCATCATAGGCGCTGTATACTTGTTAAATGCAAAAGTTGTAGTAGAACATATATATGTGATATCCATTTTATTTGCAAATAATTTTCCCCAACAACATAAAGAGTCAGACACAATACAATCAGAATTGATTTCTTTCAGTTCCTTACATACTTTTTTATCTAAGGCTATAGTTGTATCTACTATCATCTCTATCATAGCAGAAAAATCCTTTCCACTTTCTTGTCGTCTTGAGGTCTAAGTTATGGAAGGTACTCATCCCTTATTTCTTTTATTTAACTCATAGTCTCCATTTATCCAAAGTTCTTCCCATATAACCCATGAATTTTATAAGATTTCGTTGATGAACTATTGTAATTCCTTTTTCTCTTGAGTGTAGTTATTTATTGTTCTTAATGTTTTAAATTCATACTAATCATATTTTTCATACCTCCTATATTTATAATATTTGATATATAATATTAATTCTACCAACTAACCTTAACATTGGTGTATATATTAGTGGCATTTAAATCAAAAAAGCATGTAATTGTTAAAACAGTTACATGCTCTTACTTTCAGTTGCTTATTAATATGTATTTTATTAAAAATCTGTAGCTATTACAGTTAGCATTATCTCGTCACCTAAATCTTCTCTTACAGAAGTACCAAATATAATATTTGCTTCTGGATCACATAATTCTGTTACTAAGTTTGATGCGTCGTTAACTTCAAATAATGTTAAATCTCCACCACTGGCAATATTAAGTAATATTCCTTTAGCACCTTGTATTGCAGTTTCAAGAAGAGGAGACTGTATTGCTTCTTTTGCAGCTTCTATAGCTCTATTTTCTCCCTTTGCTGTACCTATTCCTATGTATGCTAATCCTTTGTCCTTCATTATTGAACTAACATCGGCAAAGTCTAAGTTTATAAGCCCTGGCATTTTTATTAAGTCAGATATTGATTGTATACCTTGTTTTAATACATTATCTGCCATTGAGAACGCATCGATCATAGATGTATTTTGGCTTACTATTTGTAATAATTTATCATTTGGTACTGTAATTAATGTATCCACACTTTCACTAAGGTTTTTAATTCCTTCCTCAGCATTTTTCATTCTTACTCTACCTTCAAATCCAAAAGGCTTAGTTACAACACCTACTGTAAGTATTCCCATTTCTTTTGCTATTTGAGCAACTATTGGAGCGGCACCTGTTCCAGTACCTCCCCCCATACCTGCAGTTACAAATACTATATCTGTACCTTCAAGTTCTTTTATTATTTGTGCTCTACTTTCTTTAGCAGCATCTTTTCCTACTTCTGGTTTAGCTCCAGCACCTAATCCTCTAGTTAACTTTTCTCCTATTTGAATTTGATGTCCAGCCATTGAAGATAATAGAGCTTGTCTATCTGTGTTTACAGAAATAAATTCTATTCCCTTTACTCCTTCTTCAATCATTCTATTGACAGCATTGTTTCCTCCACCACCAATACCCATAACTTTTATTACAACATCATCATTTTCAAGTTCTATGTCAATTCTATTATCACTCATTATTCTTCCCTTTCCATCTTTTCAATTACTTTCAGTAATAATTCATTGATTTTTTATAGTTACAATTTAATTATACTAAATATTTCATTATATTTATATCGCTTTTTTGTAAAAATATGATTTTTTTCCACATTCTATATAACTATTGAGTAGGAGCTAAATAATTATTTTATTTAGCGTCCTCTCACACAACCATATGATCTTTTGTACACAGTGGTCGATTAAGTTTCATGCACTTTTAAATATCTCTTGGAGATACTCATATATCCTATTTCTTCTAGATTTTTGTAGGCTATCATTTATATTAATGTATTATTTTCCTATTTAATTGCATAATTAATATTATGTTTATTAACTAAATACTTTTCAGTATGTATTCTAATTGTCAACTTTTCATTATATTATATTTAAATTACTCATCTTCATATCTTCTAATATTATCATTATTATGTTTTTCGTCACAATTATAATCGTGATGTTTGCAACAATTACACTCACATTCACACTCGCACTCATGCTCGCAGCAACTGTTATCACTACATTCGTAGCATTCACACTCCTTAAGAGTAACTAACTGTTCATATATCACCTGTTCCAAATGTGTAATATTAATTATAGTTTTATTTACTTCATTATTTATACATAATATTTTGTCTATGTCATTACAATCGGATAATACTTTCTGTATTTTTTCCCCTTCTGCATTCAAAATATGTGAAATTGATGCTTCTACTAATGCAATTGACTGAACTATTTTATTATAAGCATTGTGTTTACAATTCTCTTCACAATCATCTTTAAGACAGCAATTATTTAATTTATGGTTACAGCTACATGAATATAATTCTAAATTAATTTCATATACAAGTACTTCATATTTACTATCTTTATAATTTCTATTTTTCACAAGAATAAAAAATCTTACTTTCCTATTATTTTCACGCATTTCAAATGCTATATTTACAATTAAATAATAATTAGGAAACTCAAATTCATTTATTAACTTAAAATATTCATCATAAATTAAAATTTTCTGTCTTCTATGTTTTCTAATAGTTAAAATATAACCTGGTAAAATTGATAATACGTCACATATCTCAAAACAATTAAAACACTGTCTCTTATTCACATTGTCACATGTTTTATAAATTTTACCTATACAATTTGTACTTGACATCACTAAAGTATTATCTGTACAAGAATACGATATACTAGTTATTTTATCTTGGAAGCATTCATCTAAAATTAATTTAAAAGACTCCACTTCTTTAAAACACATATCAAGTTTAAATATTCTATATCCATTTTTATATGCCACTGCCCAAAAACATTTTTCTTCACTATCATAACATATATCTATATATTCTCTACAGATTTCAAAACATTCTTCTTCTTCAAATTTATAATTATACTTAACAATATTTTGATTTCCATATATAACTATATAAAAATTACATCCATCAAATAAAATATTCTTATAGTCAAAACAATTGTAGTCATCCAGATATATCTCTTCTATGAATTTTAATTTATTCATCTTATATCCCTCCATCCTAGTTAAAGAGTTTGTAACATTTTTACTCTACTTATATATAATATGAATATAAGATATTTTATGATACTTATATATAATATGAATATAAGATATTTTATGATACTTATAAATTTCAATAAATGGAGGAAATACTAATGTCAATGCCTGCAATTCAAGCTACACCTATTACTAGAGAGGTTGCCATTTCTAACATAATTCAATCAGTTGCTTTAGAGCAAACTGCTATATCTCATATTTTAAATGCAGAAGGTGAAAAAATACAAAAAATTGTTGCTAATGGTACTGTTAATGACATGTTATTAGTTAATGAATCTGTTAAATCAATGGTTAAATCCATATCTAACCTTGAAATGATCCTTTCTGCTAAGTTGGATCTTTTCTCTGATTGTGTATGCCCAGGACCAGGAACTTCACAACTATGCCTAGGATCTACACAAGAAGATGATGTATAATATAACAATAAAATAAACTGCTGTCTAAAATGTATACAGTTTTATAAAAGTACTATATAAGCAACCATATGACACCTGTATTTTATAGGTGTCATATTTTTTATAAATTTACTCACTTTCGACTAAAAAAAACATACAATGTATTGATACCTAATAAAGTATCAATTTATTAAATGGAGGTTAAAAATATGCCACAAATCACAAAAAGTGTTAATAAAACCCGAGTTCATGGCGATGAAACCTTTATATATACTTTTAATGTCTCTTATAGTGGACTTACAGAACCAACTGTTCAAGGAAAATTAACTGATTTTTTCCCAACTAAGATTATACCTACTCTTCCACAAGCTTCTGGGTATATAAAAAACATTACTCAAGCTCCAGTTGCGGGAGGCACATTAGTAACTTTTGATTTTGGAGAAATCCCTACTGGTACGTCTATATCATTTCAAGCAGCTTGTAAATTTGGTCCAGGTAGAGTTAATAATGATAGCTTTACAAATTCAGCTGACTTATATGCAGATAATGTTATAGTTAATACTGGAGTTGCCCAAACTGTAACTTTAACATTAACCGAGGATTTTAGATTAAATAAGTCAGTTCAGGGTAGTAGCTTAGTTAGACCTGGAGATATAGTTACTTTTAGTTTGTATATATTGAACTACGGTGATTCTGGAGCTGAAATATCAGATGTTGTAATCACAGATACTTTGCCTAATGGTTTAACACCGGATTTATCTTTTATACCAATAGGTAATGACGCTTCAGAATTAGGATATAATGATCCAACATATAATGGAAGAACTGGTTCTTGGAACGATAGAACTCTAACATTTACACTACCTAGCTTCAAAGGCAATGGATACTCAATAACATTCAAAGCAATTGTCGATATGGATGTTGTTCCAGGTAAAGAAATTATAAATACTGCGAACTGGAAAGTTAATAGCATAGTAAGAGATGGCGAATCTGTAAAATTAAGAGTATTTAATCAGAGTGATATATTTGCTTTTGAAAAAGATGCTACACGTACAGGAACTGTAGGTACGCCTATAACTTACGGACTAGTAAATACAAATCAAGATAACAAAGCTCATACAAATTATCAAATTATTGATACTTTGCCTGAAGAGGTAGATATTACAAAATTAAGATTTCAATCAAATTCTATTGGATTACCGTCTTATAGTATATTTATCTCATTATCTAGCAGCCCAGATACTTTTATATCTATTCTTAAAAACTCAAGCGATAATACTGATTTAATAGACTTAACACCTTTTATTACAGCTGGAACTAATGTAAGTAAGATTAAAATAACAGCACCTACTTTAAATAATGTAAGTTCATCACATACATTACAATTATATGGAGTAATAAATAAGAAAGCACAAAGTAAATTAGGCCAAACTATTATTAATACTGCTATAGCTTCAGCAGATGGTATAACTGAGAGTACATCCGCTGGAACTGTTCTAAACGGAGCATCGGATTTACAAGTAAGTAAAGGCATTATACCTGATCAACCTGCTTATGCTCCTCTAGATGAATTTGAGTATGTTTTAATATCTGAACCTTTAAATACCATTACTATAAATCCAATATTTGCAGACTTACTACCAACTGATGTTTTCTATGTACCTGATAGTGAATATTTTATATATCAAGATGGTATAACTGGAATAACCTATGATTCAAGAAATCCTGGTTTCCCAGTCCCTTTGCCTACTAAAGAAGTACTAGAAAATTATAAAAATACTGGTCGTACTTTACTAAGATGGTCTTTTGATAATTTCACAATTGCACTTGACACTAATTTGCAAGTATACTTCAAAGCATTTATAAAAATTACTTCAAACAATACTATTGTAAACAATGCTTATGTAGGTAATCCAGGAGATGATGTTTTTTTTGTATATAATGCAATTGAAGATACTAACGACTACGATGGTGATGGTATCACAGACGAATTCATATCAAGTTCTAGCACTACAAGTTTAGTTTTATTATCCTCAGAATTTGTTATAAAGAAATTAGTAAAAGGAGATTTAGATTTAGATTATAGTAGTTTAGGAAATGTCACACCTGGTGGAAATATAGATTATCAATATTATATAACAAATAACCAAGATGTAAATTTAAAAGATATACAACTTGTTGATATATTGCCATATGTAGGAGATACAGGGCTTATTTTAACAAGTACCCCTAGAGGTTCACAATTTGAAGTCTATCCAACTGCTATAGTCACAGCTGAAATAATTAATGTATTAGGAGAATCGGTTGAATCAAATCCTGAAATTTCTATTGAGTACTCAACTAGTAACAATCCAATAAGATTTGATCAAAAAGGCAATCAGATTGGCACAGGTACTTGGAGTATAGTTCCTCCAACAGATTTTACTACAATAAGAGCAGTAAAAGTAACTACCAAATCTAATGTATTATTAAAACCTTACGAGAGATTAATAGTTCATATACAAGCTAAAGCACCCGTTGATGTGCCAGTCAATAAAATAGCATATAACTCTTTTGCTGTAAAAGCTAACCAAGTAAAATCAGATGGTTCCACAGAACCACTACTTCCAACTGAACCTAACAAAGTTGGAGTACAAACATTACACCATTCTAAGTCTAGTATAGGAGGTTTTGTTTGGGAGGATCTAAATGGTAATGGAATATATGATGAATATGAGCCTGGTGTAAATGGCATTACAGTGGAACTATATGATTCTTCTATTAAATTAATAAGCTCGACAGTTACTTCTAATAATTATAATGGTAAACCTGGATACTATTTATTTACTAACTTAAATGCAGGTAAGTACTATGTTAAGTTTAGACCTTATGGAGATTATAAATTAACTATTCAACAAGCAAGTTCATTATACGGAAGTAAACCTAATAAAACTACAGGGCTAACAGATATTATATATCTTGGCTCAAATGAATCTAAATTAGATATAGATGCTGGTGTTTTCACTATATTATGTCCTCCTCCAACAATAAATGCAAGTAATAAGTGTATTCGTGTGGGAGATCCATTCAATCCTCTAGATGGTGTTAGCGCTACAGATTGTAGAGGTAATCAACTAACAGCAACTGTAGTATCAAATAATGTAAACAATCAAGTTCCTGGAACTTATACTGTAATCTATAGCGCTACAGATTGTTATGGAAGAAAAACTACTAAAACTATCTATGTAAAAGTTTGTCCAACCGGACCATATGAACTATCTATTTCAAATCTAATCCAGTCAGTAGCTCTTGAGCAAGCAGGTATTAGAAATATATTAAATGCTGAAAGTTTAAAACTTCGAAAAATAGTAGCAAATGGTACTGCAGAGCAAATGCTATGTGCTCAAGAATCTGTTAATGATATGATAAAAACATTAACTAATTTAGAATTAGTACTTCTTAATAAACTAGATATTTTCTCTTGTCAGTTATGTGATGATTGTTGTGCAGAAGATGGAGATTGTCCTAGCTACAAATAACTATTAGTTAAACTTTACACTGGAATGTTTTCATTCCAGTGTTTCATATAATGATTAAAAGAGATGTGGTACTTAATACCACATCTCTTTATTGTTATCAGATTACATTGAATTTATATATTTGCTATTATTTTGTAATATATTTTCATTTAATTTTACACTTTACCTTAAGATAAAAGTCAACTACACTTTATTTGTTATAATTTTTAAATGACTAAACTGTAATATGAAGTTTACACTATTATGATTATAATATAGATATCATTAATGGTAATACTAAAATATTAAGAGGTGTAATTATATGAAAAATAATAAAGAAAATTTAAATAATATAGATAAATCGCAGCAAAAAAATAAAAAAATACCTCCTTGGGAAAGACCTTTATTTCTAATGATTGTAACCTTTATTGGCGGATATATGAATGCATATACATACATTACAAGAGATGGTATTTTAGCTAATATGCACACTGCTAATATGTCTATCTTTGGAATTAGTCTTGCATTGGCTCACTGGCAAAGAGCTCTAAATCATTTTATTCCCATACTTGCGTGCATTTTGGGAGCTGCATTTAGTGAATATATTAAATTCTTGATTATAAAAAAGAAATATAGAGGTGATTGGAGAAAAATGGCACTTATTTTAGAATCAATGGCACTTTTTTTCATTGGATTATTACCTAAGTCTGTACCAGATCTTATAGTTACTAATCTTGTTTCTTTTTTCATGGGATATTTATTGTGTTTGTTTAGAAACTGCTTTGGCATTGCCTATAATACAACTATCTGCACAGGAAACCTTCGAACTGTTGGACAACTATTATATGGTGCTTTAGATGAAAGAAATAAAGACTCTATCATAAAGTTTCTTACTTTTACAGTACTTACTTTTTCTTTTGCAGTGGGGGCCATCCCTGGAACTCTAATCTCCCTTATTGTAAGTACTAAAGCTGTATGGGTGTGCAGCTTTATATTATTATCACAAGTGTTTTGGATATATAGATATGAATTGTATAATAAATCTAATAAATAATCATTTTTTTTAACTCATTAACTATAAAAAGCTACTGATTTGAAATCAGTAGCCTTTCATAATCATAAACAATTATGTTTCTTCATTTTATTTTTCCCTATTAACATTAATTTTCATTCTTTATAAAATAACCTTTTTTACCAAGTACATAAACTATAATTATAGATAACAATAAAACAAAAGTAGCTATAAGTCCTGCTTCTGGTCCAAATGCTCCACCACTAATAGTCTCACTTCCTACTAAGTTAAAATCAAAAATACTGGAGACAGCTACATTTATGCCACTAACTTCAAATCCAAATACATTACCCTGGGCAAAATTCCACGCTGCATGCATCCCACATACTGACCAAAGATCATTAGTCTTTATAACATAAATACCATAGAAAATTCCTACTAAAATAATATTTATTACTGCAATGTAGTTTACATCAGGATTAAATAAATGCATAATTCCAAATATAGCAGAAGAAAAAATCAGTGCAAATACCATGTTATATCTAGCTGCTAAAACATTCATTAACCAGCCTCTTGTCAATATTTCTTCCGTTGCACTTTGTATCATCCAACCAATTAAGATTATCATTACTCCTCCTAATGCAGATATACCAACAGGCTGGATGGGATTTTTATCCAATGAAACGCATCCAAGTACAAACAATATTAAAACTACAATTGCCATCATAATAAATCCAATTAAAAAACCTTTAGTATATTTTTTTAACCAGCTGTCTTTGCTAAATCCAAGAGTTGAAATTTTCCTTTTTTCAATATATTTAACCCTCACAAAAACTAATAATGCTATAAATAAAAATGAACTTAAATTAATAAATAATTCTAATAAACTTAAATTCGATGACATTCCCCTAGACATGTATAAAGTCAAATATATTGGTATTATACAAATTCCACCTATAATTTGACCACCAAACATAAATATTAAAAGTAATATCGTAGCCCAAATAAAATTAGGTAACTTTTTACTACTTTTCGCCATAGTAACAAGATCTTCTTTTTTTGAACACATAACATCCCCCTAAAATCCACTTATTTTGATTTATAATTATATATTGGTTTAATCACATCAATTATCTCTACTGTTTCACCTACAAATTTTAAAATATCATCTATGGATTTATAAGCCATTGGAGCTTCGTCAATCGTCTCTTCGCATACAGAAGTAGTCCAAATATCTTTCATACTGTTTTCAAATTCATTTATGTTTAACTTTGACTTTGCCTCACTTCTGCTCATAAGTCTTCCTGCTCCATGAGGTGCAGAATAGTTCCAGTCTTCGTTTCCTTTTCCTATTGCAAGTATACTTCCATCTCTCATATTTATTGGAATAAGTAACTTTTCCCCTTCATAAGATGATATACTACCCTTTCTTATTATATTATCTCTAAAATTGATATAATTATGAGTTGTATGGAAGCATGTAAAATCATCAATACTTTTTTTTAATAATTTATTTAAAATTATATTTGCCATGACTTCTCTATTTATCTCAGCATATTCCTGACAGATTTTCATGTCATGTAAGTATTCTTCTCTATATTTTCCTGTTAAAAAACACAAGTCTTTTGGATATTTAGGTTTTAAGTTTTCGTATTTCTTTATTAACTTTTTCAACTCACCTTGAATTTCTTTTCTTCTTCCTTGATCTTTGAAAGTTTTTATTAACTCTTCTTTTTCCTCATAGAACTTTTCCTTACCACTGCATAATTCTATAGCTAAGCTTTGGTAATAATCTGCAACTTGTTTTCCCAAATTTCTACTTCCAGAATGTATTACCAAATACTTATTTTTATTCTTGTCTTCGTCAACTTCAATAAAGTGATTTCCACCACCTAAAGTTCCTATACTTCTTTCTATCCATTTACTTTGTTTTAACTCTCTATAACAATGTAGTTCTTGCAATTTATCAAAATTATATTTTTTTCCCTCATGAACATTTTTTCCTGAAGGTACATATTTTCTTATAACATTATCTAGTTCTTCTAAAGGCAAATCTATTTTACCAAGTTCCACTGTAAACATTCCACAGCCGATGTCAACTCCTACTATATTAGGTATGACCATATTACCAAGCTTCGCAGTAAATCCAATTACACATCCTGCTCCTGCGTGAACATCTGGCATTATTCTTATTTTTCCGTTTTTAACAAATTCCTGATTACAAAGCTCCTCTATTTGCTCCTTTGATTTTTCGTCAATTTTATCCGAAAATATTTTAGCTAAGTTATACTTTCCCTTTACTTCTATCATCTTTATCACACCCTTTTTCTTATCTTGTTGTAATATAATCTTAACATATATCTACACTACATATTTTATAAATTAAAAAATGTAGTTACTAAGCTTATTATTTAAGTAACTACATTTTAATATCTATTTTATTTAATTATTTGTATATAATTTATTTTCATTTATCTAGATACTTCTCCTGTAGACTTATCTACATACCACCATCCGAAGCTTTCTCTCATGTCATTTTCATCATAATTATCTGCGCTCATATGATATCTATTTCCTATTACTTCATATACTTCAATTGTATTTGGTGCATAACCAATTTCTTTTATAAAGTAATTTTTTAGTATTTGTACTGCATTACTTTCAGACACACCACTATTACTAGACGTTGATTCTTTCTTTTTTGACTCTTGCTTTTTAGCTTCTTCTTGTCTTCTTTTTTCTTCTGCCTCTTTAGCTATTTTTTCTATAGCCACTTCGCAATCTGATTTTAAATTTGTTAAAGTTTCCTTTTGTGAAGCATAAGACTCATTATCTTCTATAAGTTCTAAGGCTTCATCAATATCCTTTATTGCTTTAGAGTAGTTTTTGTTTGAGAAATAATCTTCTGATGATTTTGTTAATTTATCTATTTTATCATTTAATTTTTTATCTTCTTCAACTTGTGTTTTTAAAGTTTTAGCTTCATTAACTAAGACATCAGATCCATTTTCATAATTTATAACTTCATCCAAAAGCTCTAAAGTTTGCTCAAATTCTTGTTTTTCATAATTTTCTAAAGCTTTCACGTACTTTTCACTTTGATTATATAAGGCAGTTGCAACTTCATCATCTTTCTTTTCTTCCAATGCCTTTTCAAACTCTGTAAGAGCCACTTCATACTTTCCATTTTTTAATGCTTCATTCCCCAGTTCTAATGCTTCATTGTATGCAGCATCACTTTTACAACCAACTAGTAAAAGCATACTTATTATACATATTGATATTAATTTTTTCTTCATTTTGTCTCCCTCATCTTTTGATTTATATTTTGACATTGTAATTATACCAAAATATAGATTATTTTTCCATAAGGGGTTTCATCAATTTGAAGTTTTATCCATACT
>OKWN01000690.1_pt1 | contig 11672 bp, 12 predicted proteins | sample 1607151 | NCBI WGS metagenome assembly OKWN01 (sample SAMN07501046, study PRJEB24779) | human gut metagenome | isolation source: stool | host: human infant | place: USA: Pittsburgh, PA | reverse complement strand
AACTACAATCACTACTGTAACTGAACTCATTATATTTTCACTTCTTATATTCAGAGAAAGATAGTAACCATATCCTATTACGAAAATTGATATTATAGCTAAGATGTATAATCCAATTCCTACTTTGGGTATTTTTTCTTGTTTTTTAGAAGCATTTATTAAATTAATTACACTACTTCTACAAATAGTTATAAATCCTTTTACCGACATTATCATAAATATTGCTATAAATATTACGCTAGCAGAAATCAATGCTTTTATGCTAATTCCATTAGCTATATCTATATGAAATCCAGATAGTTTTATTATTATAGCTTGGAAAAATTTTGAGGTAATTATGCCTATAATTAACCCTATTAAACAAGAACTTATACCTATAAGCATATTCTCTACAAAATATATCTTCCCAATAGTATATAAATCCAACCCCATAAAAGATAAGATTCCAATTTCTTTTGATCGATTTTTAAAGAATACATTAGTTGCATACCATATAAAGAAAAATAAAAATACTGATAATATTACAATTACGGACATTAATACTGCCGAAGTAAATTTTGCATTTTCTCCTTGCAATGCTTTTATAGCCTCTCCATATTGTAATAGTTCAAAATTAGTCAGAATTACTACTGAAAATACCATAGATATGAAAAATGCTCTGTAAGTTCTTAAATTACTTTTAAAATTATTATATGCGATTTCTAATATACTCAACTATATGTCACCTCCCATAGAAGACAACATATCCATTATTTTGCTATAAAATGCTTTTCTACTATCTCCTTTATTTAATTTACATTTTATAGTACCATCGTTTATCATATATACTTCATTAGAATAACTTGCCGTTTTAGGATCATGAGTAATCATTATAATAGTTGCATTACTCTCTTTATTTATCTTTTCTAATGCGTCTAAAAGTTCATACGCTGATTTAGAATCTAATGCCCCCGTAGGTTCATCTGCAAATATTACTGATGGATTTGTAATTAAGGATCTAGCCGCTGCACCTCTTTGCTTTTGTCCTCCTGATAGTTGGTATGGATATTTATCTAAATGATTTTCTAATCCAAACTTTTTAGATATTTCAATAACTTTATCCTCTATTTCTTTGCTTCTCTTCTTTCCAAGCGCCAAAGGAAGAGCAATATTATTCATAAGAGTCATATTATCTAATAAGTTATATTCTTGAAATATAAATCCAATTTTATCTCTTCTTAGTTTTGATAATTCTTTATTTCTTATATTTGATACATCTATTCCCTCTAATATAATCTCCCCTGAAGTTTGCTTGTCCAGCGTTGACATTATATTCAGTAATGTGGTTTTTCCTGCTCCTGATGGTCCCATTATAGCTATAAAATCGCCCTCTTTTACTGTTAAGGATATATCTTTTAATACCTTTGTCTTAAAGCCTTTTATTCCATAATCTTTACATATATGTTCAACTTTTAATATTTCTTTCATATAATTAACCTCCTAAGTCACTTTAATATTTAATATATTATTATTTTAAATCTTTCTAATAATTAAATCCTTAATTAAAGATTACATTTTATTCTCTAATGTTACACTTTAGTAACATAGAAAATAATTATGTTATAATTATCTAATTGATATGAAGTTTATACACATTCATTATAGGGTATAAACTAAATCTATATTTTAACTATATAAAGGAGATTACTATGTGTGATTTTGCCTCTAGAAATAAAGAATTATTTAATAAATTAGATATATTTATGAATTCAAATGATAATAATGAAAAAATACTAATGAATACTTTACATCATGCTCAAAGTATATTTGGATATCTACCGAAAGATGTACAAGTGTATATTGCAGAAAAATTACATCTTCCTTTTAGCCAGGTAGAAGGTATTGTTAATTTTTATAGTTATTTTGTAACTGAGCTTAAGGGTAAATATAAGATAAAAGTTTGCCTTGGTAATGCTTGTAATAAAGATGATAGCCCTAGTATCCTGCGTGAATTTGAAAAATTAATTGGAATTAAAACTGGTGAAACTACTAAAGATATGAAGTTCAGTTTAGAATCTGGCGGATGTGTAGGTGTTTGCCGTAAAACACCTATTGTTACCATAAATGGACGAGTTTATGAAAGTGTAACAGTACAAGATATTCCTTCAATATTAGAAAATTGTATTTAAAAATTAAAGGCTGCTTAAAAGCAGCCCTTTTCATTATATTTATTATTAAAAATTAAATTATTTTCCTTAATTCTCCATAATATATTCAACAAAGTTTGTATCTTCATTAGTATTTTCACTTTTTATTTTGAATCCCATTTTTTTATAAAACTCTACAGATTTATAATTATCCTTGTATACAGCTAAATTTAAGTTATTATATTCACTTTTTACATGTTCAATTAGAACTTTGCCTATACCTTGTCCTTGGCTGTCATTATCTACAAACAACGCTCCAATAAATTCATTGTTTATAATAGAAATAAACCCTTTTATATTCTCTTTTTCATAAACATAAGTCTCTGCCATAGGAATATAAACATTTTTCACTGTATTATAGTTATCTTCCCAATACTTTTTTTCTATGAAATCATGAGCTTTCACAGTACTCTTTAACCAAATGTCCATCACTCTATCTACATCATTATTTTCTAATTTTCTTATCATTAATTTAAGTCTCCTGATATTATTATTCATATATTCTAATTTTATCATTTATTATCTATTAACAAAATAAAAAGCATTCTTTTATTTATACTAAAAGCAAAGACTAATAAAAACTGTCATAAATGTGGATTATGTGCATCTCTTTGTCCTTCAAAATCAATTTCTCATGATAATCCCAGCATAACAGATGATTTAACATGTATTTCATGTATGCGTTGTATATCAATATGCCCAAATCATGTTCGTTATCTAAATAAAGTAATGTTATTTGTAGCAAGTCAAAAAATGAAAAAGTTATGTTGAACTTATAAAAAGAACCCGCTATTTTTATAAAAACTAAAATATTAGGTTATTTATTTTGTCCCACTTTCATTAATTTTTCATAATATAAAGTATATTGACACCTTTGGAGGATTGAAAATGGATTTTATAGACAGTATGATTTCAGAAAGACTGGGCGATTTATCTTTCTTTAACACAGCTACAAGATTATACAAATTTGAAAAAATAAAGAAAATGACTAATGATGCAAAAGCAAATAATCCAGATATTTCACTTATTAATATGGGAGTAGGTGAGCCTGATAAGATTGCTGACTCTAGTATTGTTGATGTTTTATGTAGAGAATCTCATAAAAATGAAAATAGATTCTATGCTGACAATGGAATACTAGAGTTCCAAGAGGCAGCTTGTAGATTTATGAAAAATGTGTATCATATAAACAATTTAACTTGTAAAAATGTGATGCATGGCATAGGTTCAAAATCTATTTTAGCCATGATTCCCATAGGCTTTATAAATCCTGGTGATGTTTGTTTAATGACTGTTCCAGGTTACCCAATAATGGGTACTTATTCTAAGTTTTTAGGTGGAGAAGTCTATAATCTCCCTCTTTGTGAAGAGAATGACTTTTTTCCTGATTTAGAAAATATTCCTAAAGATATTTTAAAAAGATCTAAACTTCTTTATATTAATTATCCAAATAACCCTACAGGACAAATTGCCACTAAAGAATATTATGAATACTTGGTTAATTTTTGTAGAAAAAATAAAATATTCATAGTTTCTGACTTAGCTTATGGTGCTTTGACTTATGGTGATAGTAAGCCACTTAGTATTTTTAGTGTCGATGGTGCTATGGACCTTTGTTTGGAAATTCACTCTCTATCTAAGAGTTTTAATATGACTGGTTTTAGAATGGCTTTTGTTGTAGGTTCTCCTAAAACTATAGAACTTTATTCTACTATTAAAGGCCATACCGATTCTGGACAGTTCATTCCTATTCAAAAAGCTGCTTCCTTTGCTCTTGATAATTATGAAAAGCTTATTGAAGAAAATATTGAGAGATATTCTAGACGTTTTGATTTACTAATTGATGTACTTAGAAAAGTTGGATTTAAGGTTGAAAAACCTAAAGGTGGATTTTATGTTTATCTTCCTATCCCAAAAGGCGCTGGTGATGTAATTTTTTATAATGCAGAAGATGCTTTTGCTTATATTTTAAATAATGCTATGATATCAACAGTTCCGTGGGATGATTGTGGTGCTTATTTAAGGCTTTCTGTTACTTATGAAGCTTATAATAAAGATGATGAAATTAACCTTATGAATGAAATTTATAATAGACTAATGTCTCTTAACTTAAAATTCTAGTATTTAAAAAATAAGGTGTAACCATTAAATTTGTGTGATTACACCTTGTTTTCTATCATAGTTAATTTTATTAAAAATTCTCATTTATTTTATTTTGATTAATATTATAATTCTCTATTATTAATATTTATTATGTTCTTCATTTATTTGTTCAAGTAATTCTTTATCTAGGAATTTTTCACAAAAACATATAAATAATTTAATTGGTAATGATATATACTTATCTTTATGAATAACAATATAAAGACTTCTTTCTATTTTACAATCTTTTAGTCTAGAAATATTTAAGTCACCTAGTTTTTCTTTCTCAACAACTGAAATATAAGGAACACAACTAATTCCCATATTTAATTTTACATAATTTATAATAGCTTCAATATGACTTAATTCCAAATAACCCTTATATTCTATATTTTTACTTTTTAAGAAAGTTTCAAAAGTTTCTCTTGTTCCACTTCCATCATCTCTAAAAATAAATATATTATCTAAAAAATCTTCTTTTTCTAAGTATTTTTTATCTTTCCACTCATGATTAATTCCACTAATAAATACTAGTTCATCTCTGCAAATTTCTTTTGATATTACTTCACTACATGAAGTTGAGCTCTCTATAAAAGCTATATCTACCTTATTATGTGAAATTAAATCTTCTATATTAGATTGGCTATCTATTACAAGAGATATTTCAATATCAGGAACTTCTTCATTAAACTTTTTAATTACATAAGGCATTATATATATTCCTATGGTAATGCTTGCACCAATAATTATTTTACCTCTATTTTCACTTGCACAATCTTTTATTGTATTAACTCCTTCTTCATATATATTTAATATTCTTCTTGTATAATTAAAAAATATCTCACCTTCATACGTTAAAAAAAGTTTTTTTCCTATTCTATCGAAAAGCTTTGTATTGAGTTCAGCTTCAATCTCTGAGATACATTGGCTTATTGATGGCTGACTAATATACATTTCCTTTGCAACCTTGCTCATATTTAAACAACTGGCTGTTTCATAAAAAATACTTAATTTCCTAATATTCATAATTTACTTCTCCTATGTAATATTACTTTTATTTTGCTCATTCTGATTAGTAATTATCTTTATAAAAATTAAATCCCCTTGAATTGATTTTAAGATTAATTTTCTCATATCTCAAGTATATATATCATTATAAAAAATTTGCTTTGCTTAATTAAGCGGCGTGTCGGTGAATTATTTCATTACCACTTTAATCTACTGTGTGTGCGCTATGAAATTTCAGGCAACAACCTTACTCAAAAATATAAGAATATTATAATATTCTATCATATAAAAAAGGAGTCCCCTAATTATTATAGTAGACTCCTTTTTCGCAAAATAACTCTATTTATTCATTAATAATTTATTTTGATCTTTTACGTTTTTTATTGAAGTAAGTAATAATGCGTATCCTGTAAGAACACATGCTATCATTACTATCCATCCTGTATTAAATCCAAAATTATCTACTATCATACCAAATAAACTAGATCCAAATGCAAATCCTAAAGCAAATAATAAACTTATTGTTCCAAGTATTACACTTGACTCTTTTCTACCAAATACATCTGTTGCCATAAATGCTGGTGCTGACATATATGAGTAAACGTTTAATCCGTATGCTATAGAGAATAAGAATGCTAAACCATGAACTTTACTTGATGCTAATAATGCTATTATTGATACTGTTGAAAGTACCATTGATATAGACATTGTTTTTATTGTTCCTATCTTATCGAATAATGCTCCTCCAGTTACGTTTCCTATTAAACAGAATAACGCAAATAATGAACCTAAAGTACCTACTAAAGTTGCACTCATTTTAAGCTCACCTGTAAAGTATGTTGCGTATTGAGTACTTAATGCTGATATTGCTATAGCTATTATTGCGTATCCTATTGAAAATGTCCAGAAATATTTATTCTTAGTAGTTGCTTTAGCACCTAAACCTTCAAATCCTTTAGCTTCTTCCACTACTTCATCATTTTCTTCTACTACTTCTACTTCACCCTCTTTAGGCATTCTTATGAATAATAATATTATCGGTAAACTACATGCTATTGCTATAATTCCAAACATTATATAACTATAACTTGCGCCTTTTGATGCTAACATTTGTGAAGTTATTTGTTGTAAAAATACATTACCAATAGATCCTCCTGAGAAAGCAATCCCTAGAGCTTTACCTCTACCCTTCTTAGGGAACCAGTTATTTATTACATAAGGTACTCCTAATCCAGAGAATAAAACACATCCTATTTGAGATATTGCTGATAATATGTAAAATTGAGGTAGTGTATTAGCAAACCCAAATCCTAAAAATCCTAATGATGATAGCATTGTACCTACTATAAATAATACTTTTATATTTACTTTACCAAATAATTTTCCCAAAAATGGTGAAAATGCTGCTGATGCCATTGCTCCAAATGTGAATATTAAAGAAAATCCTGCTAATGAAAATCCAAAGTTATTTATTACATAAGGTATAAATAAAGGTTGTATATTTTGTGCCACACCAAAAGGTATTGCCTGCATAAACATACAAATAAATACCATAAAATATTTTTTCTTAACACTGTTGTTATTAATTGATACTGCTTGATTCATAAATTGTCTCCTCCATTGCTAAATTTTAATTTACAAACTTTTACTTTTCGCCATAGAAGAGTATACATTTATTATATCAATCTGTTAAATATTTATATTTTATATTACATATAGGCATTTACTTATATGATAATGATCACATTATTCTTAAAGACTATTTATAAATTCATCATATTCAATTTTTTTATTTTCTATAATTTGCTCTAACTTTTCTTTATTATTTTTTAAATTTATCAAAATATCATTAACATTTTTCTCTAATTTGCGAATATCATCATAAGATTTACTTATTTGGCTATTAACAGAAATATCTGTAAATATATTGTCAAAAAATATATCAAATGTTTTCATTGATGTAGAAAAATTCAAACTAGACATGTTAACATCTTCTAATTCTTTATTAAAGTTTACTAATAAATTTGATACTCTGGTAAATTGTTTTTGAGCTTCATCTACTTTTTGATGCTTTGCCATAGAAGAAATAAAATCTCCACCAAGTAAATCAATAGTTCCCCAGTTTTTTGCAGACTGCAATATTTCTTTAGTATATCCAACCTCTTGATATAAAACCTTACCTGCACCTATTGACTCTTCTATCTCCTTCATTTCCTTTAAATAATTATCTATCTCATTTTCCATACTTAATAATCGTTTTTTTTGATTTTCATTTCCGTATATATTTATTAAGGATAACTTTGTATCAAGTAATTCAACATATCTGTTTTCACAATTTTCTAAGGAGCTTAATCTACTTTCTATTCTTGACTTACTATTTTTCAATGAGTTTAATCTAGATAAACAATCATCATACTTAAGCTTTGCCATTAAGTATTCCTTTTCTTCTTTGTTTAACTTCTCTTCCTTATTTCTCATAATCGTACTCATAATGCTAGATAAAGATAGCTTCTTTAACTTTTCTACATCATTTAGCTCTTTCTTAAGTATTTCTTCTAAATCTCTTAGTTCACACTCGTACATCTTCAAATTTTCACCTAAATCAGCAAGCTTATTTTCTAATACTTTTTTCTCTGCAACCTGCTCTTTTATTTGATTTATTTTTATATTAATATCACTTAACATAAGATGCCTCCCTAAATATATTGAATATATTATATACTATTTTTAACCATATAATATTTTTATTATTTATTTACAAAATGAAATCACCCTCTCTGATAAGTAGATTGGGTGACTAAAGTTTATATTACATATTCAAATACTGAGATAAAATGACATAAACTTCCTAAAAGTATAAATATATGAAATATCTCATGAAATCCTAAATTCTTAAATTTAAGTGCTGATGGTTTAAGGGCATATATTATCGCTCCTATAGTATAAAATATCCCACCTAAAAGTAATAAGAATATTCCTCCAAATGGCATAGAGCTGTAAAGTGGCTTTATCATGAATATTGATATCCATCCCATTCCTATGTAGATACAAGTAGATATCCATCTAGGGCAATTAAACCAAATCATTTTAAATAAAACACCACATACTGCTATAGTAGCAACAACAGTAAATAAAATCCATCCTTTATCCTCTTTCAATGCTATTAAGCAAAATGGAGTATAAGATCCTGCTATAAGTATAAAAATCATAGAATGATCTAATTTTCTTAAAAATGCAATTACTTTATCTGGTGCCATTACTAAATGATATGTAGCTGATGCAGCATAAAGCAAAATCATGCTTATGCCAAATATAATTACTGCAGTTAAGTCTACAGCAGATGCACTTATTAATGTAGTTTTTATTACCAGTGCCAAGAGACCTACAAAAGAAAGAATAGCACCACCTAAATGAGTAAATCCATTAATGGGTTCCCTAACATATTTTCCCATGAAATACCTCCTTTTTCCATTATCGGTCGGCCGACCGATGATATTTTGATTGTAACTTTAATATAAAAAAAAGTCAACTCAGTAAATAACTTTTAATATTTTATAAGCTACTTTATATATCTTTTACAATGTTATTTGCCCATTTCTTAGATAGAGCTCTTGGTACTCCAAATATAAATTTAGCTACTTCTTCTGTATAAGTCAGCGCAACTAGTATATAAATTGGAACTCCTTTATAAGCAGCAAAGAATGTTAAAGGTAAAGAAACAAACCACATACAACCCATTTCTAAAAATAAAGCATACTTTGTATCTCCTCCACTTCTAAGTACTCCAATTATTATAAAAGTATTAAAAGTCTTAAAAGCCATAAGTATTCCCATTATCCAAAATATTTTCTCTATATCTGGTGCTAAACTATCTGAGACACTAAACATTCTTATAAGTAACGGTATTGAAGCAATTAATAATACTCCAAATATGGCACCCACTATAGTTACTAAAATAGAAAACTTTTTACAATATGTTATAGCTTGCTTTATTTTATCCGCTCCTAGCTCATTGCCTATCATTATAGAAGATCCAATAGCTATACATACAGAAGTCATTATAAAGAAATTACCTGTAGTAGAAGCAATTTGGCTAGCCGCGATTGCTGAGGTTCCTGCCTTTGAATAAGCTACTGCATATAGTACTGTCCCAAATGCCCATAGTGTATCATTTAAAAATGTTGGTGTACTCTTTGATATATATATTTTTATTAAATCTTTATTTATTAACTTTATATCTTTAAAAGTAAATCTAAGTTCATAATCATTTTTTATAAAATAAACATAGCTTATTAATAAAATTAACTCTATTATTCTGGATATAACTGTAGCAAGTGCCGCTCCACTGGCCCCTAATGTTGGCATTCCAAACTTGCCGAATATAAATATATAGTTTAAAATAATATTTATACCTAAAGATATTGAGCTGCATATCATTCCTAGTTTAGGATTTCTAATGCTTCTAGATCCCATGCTAAACACATTGCTAATTGCTATTATTGGATAACAAAATCCTATTATTAAGAAATAATTAACTGCAATTTTTATGACACTTTCATCATAAGAAAAGAAATTAATTATAAATTTAGGTGTGAAAATAGCTATCAAAGAAAATACTATCCCTAAAATTACAGCTGATATTACACTTAATGCTGTGATTTTTCTTATATTATCTTTATCATTTTTGCCAAAAAATTGAGCTATAAATAAACCTGCTCCACCTATAATTCCTGATAAAGCCATATTGTATAAAAAGAAGTATTGATTAGCTATACCAATGGCAGCTACTGATATTTCTCCCAGTCCTCCAACCATAATAGTATCTACCATATTGATTAAAGTTGATAGTAAGTTCTGAATTATTATTGGAATACATAAAGTAAGCAATGTTTTATAAAATATTTTATTTTCATTGTCTAGTTTAAATACATTTTGCAAAATTTCACCTCATTTTTATTTCTTACTTAGTACCTTTGTATTTGTACATATACTTCTTAATAATATCACATTTTTAAATAAAACTATAATATTTCGGTCATATTAAAAGAGCATTTCATTATTGAAATACCCTTAGTTTATTGCTTATATTTATATATATACTATCTCTACACCTGCAAAGCTGGCACTTCCTACTATAGTTAAAATATTATCTGAGTTTCCCATATCTCTATTCTTCTCATATACACCTACAAAAGATGTGTTTGCTCTATTTTCTACAATCCAAGTTTTAGGTATATATAACTCTACTCCACAAAATAATACATCTATTCTAACTATTCCACGACCATTGTTAAGTTTTTCATTGTCAAAATACACCTCCATTGAACCAAAGCTACAGTCTAAATCCGCTTGTTCAAATTTTTCTGAATTAATATATTTAATACTCCCCTCGAAGCTAGTATCTAGTTTTATATGTCAGCAAAGCTTCTCTTAAATATGCTTTTTACCATAATTCCTAAAAGAAATACTGTTAATAATATACTAAATACATTTATATGAGTAAAATAACCAAGCTTGTTAACTATTAAGGTAATAATTCCTAATACAAGTAAGACACCCCAGAAAATTCTTTCTTTTTTCATTTTATCTAATCTTTTCTAATAACTTAAATTTTAGTGGTTCATAATAGTGTCTTGAAACATACACTTGTTTATGTGTATTTGGGAATTCAACGATACTTGATGATGTTAAGTTTTGTGTTATGGATTAAATGTAATTTATATTTAATACAGTGGGTTTCGAAATCCTCATAAGATTATTTGATAAAATCTCTTCTAATTCATAAAGATTGTAATTAACTTGATAAATATTGTCACAAGTATGAGAACTAATATTAGCATCTTCCGTTTCAAAGAATAATATCTCTGATAATGAAATATAGTTATCCACATTATCAATTATAGTCATTAGACTTTCTTTGTAAACGAAATTAGAGTAAGTGGTTTATTTATCTTTGTAAGAGGTAAATTTTTAATTATTAGTTGCAAAAATTCTTAAAATAAAAAATTTACTTTGATCATATCGCCAATGAGATGCTCTCGTTACCACTTTAAGCCACTGTGTGTGCGCTATAAAATTTTAGGCGACGACCTTTCTCAAAACTAAATTTTTTACATCTCAATATTTGTTGTCATTACTTATTTTCATAATTTTTTCACAGATTTAAAAGCAATATAATCTCCTTATATATAAAAAACTGTATCATACCTAATAAAAGGTATAATACAGTTTTTTTAATTATTATTTTTATGTTAATTAGGCTTGTTTTCCAAAGTGTCTTTCTAATAATCCTAAGAATGCTTTACCATGTCTAGCTTCATCTTTACACATTTCATG
>OKWN01000689.1_pt1 | contig 11707 bp, 10 predicted proteins | sample 1607151 | NCBI WGS metagenome assembly OKWN01 (sample SAMN07501046, study PRJEB24779) | human gut metagenome | isolation source: stool | host: human infant | place: USA: Pittsburgh, PA | reverse complement strand
AAAACTGATATGGCAAAGGATAAATATAAGTATTTTTAAATAATTCTACTGCATTATAATCAGCTATTATTCTATCTGAGAACATGGCTCTACCAAAAGCAGTAAGTTCTACTAAGTATAATATGATAAGCCATCCTGTACACCATATAAAATAAGGTATAAATAAGCTTTTAAATCTTTTTTTGTATTTTGATATAAATGCCTCTGTTGATGGTTTAAATTTATAAAAGAATAGATATCCTGAAATTACAAAGAACATAGGTACAGCTATTCTTACGATTCCTTGTCCTATAACATTTTGTACTAATGTATTTACATTAAGTACAGATGAGTTTTCCAAGTTGTTAGAATGAAGAATAACAACAAAGAAAGTCATAAATAAAGACATATTTTTAAGTTTATTACTAAGGTATTTGTCCATAAGTTCCCCTCTTTCTGCATTTTAACATTTATTTTGCTAATTTTCTAATTGTCTACACTTTAAAATACCATAATTTCTTTTTTTTATCAATAAAACTAATATTACATTTATGTTATATTTCTAAATATTTCATATTATATATCTAAAAAATTTTCTTTCATAACTTAATCATAAAAAATATATATTAAAGTATAAAATTCTTATCATTAAAAAAAGTTGTACTATTTATTTATAGACAACTTTCTTTTATCTTATTCTTATATGAGTTATATTATATTCACATCCTTTAAGTATTTTATAAAGTCATCTACATCACTTCTGGCTTCATTCAACCCTAGACCATATTTATCCATAATCATAAAAACGATTTCTTCTTCATTTTCAACATTTTCAAGATTGTTCCAAATAAAACTTCCTATATTATTTACCTTTATTATTCCTTTAAAAGATGATGCTGTCTCACCTATTGGAACTAAAGCATTTTCTCCACAAATAGTTCTCATACAAAATTCTTTTTTTATTTTCATAACGACTTCCCCCTTAAAGCTATTATTCATATTAAAGTAATAGCTTTGTTAAAAATATATTGATATTCTATAAATATTATATTAATTTTAAACCCGTGTCAATGTAAATATAAAAACATTTTCCCAGCTATAAAATTCATTATTTTTACTACTTAATTCTTTTTAGCCAAAATCATATAAATAATTAAAGAAATCTTACCATAATACTTTAATTATCATTGGTCAAAAATGTAACTTATCCAATTCCAAAAAGTTAGAATATTTTAAATATTTTCACTTAAATTATATATAATAAAAGGATGTAAATATGACATGCACACTTTAGAAACCTTTGTACAAAATTTATGTGGTGAATTCAACAACAATGAACAGTTTAAGGCAAACCGACAGTAACATAATAACTTACCCTAAGGCCTGTCATATAAATGGCATATGTAATACTAAAATCAAAAACTTAACTAAAGATTTTAAAGGATATTTTGTAATAAAAGAGAGCTATTATGAGCAAGGTGGTAGAATAAATGCACTACCACATTTATTTCTATTTACTCTAAACAAAAAATAAAGTAGTTTTAGATTCCTACGAAATCCCAGAATCAATCTCCAACAAAGATTTTAGAAATAATAATCAAAATTTTATATTTTATAAATCAAATAGCTATAGTTTAATTTATTACATGAAAAAAGAAGGTGATAATAGGAGTCACCTTCTTTTTTCAAAACACATGTTATCTATATATTTAATCTATTTTATCTATTTTATCTATTTTATTTTATTACTACAAAGTAACAACTTGTATGTCGGTTACGATTTGTTATATTATAAGAATACCACCTTTAACTAATTATTTCAATAATATTTTTTTATTTTATTATAATTATATATATGAATACACATTAAATTTTTCACATTTTCTTACAATTATATTCGTACTAAAACAAAAAAAATGATGCAATACATCTCTCTTAGCATTTATATGGGTAAGAGTTTACTATAATAATATCCTTTTACCTTTTTATTTCTACACAAATAAAGACAGGATTTCACATCCTGTCTTTTTTATATGTTATTTATGATTTATTTGCCTATATTATCTCTGCTTCTTCTAACTGCTTTAAAAAATCCCCCAAATCTTTTCTAGCATCTGATTTTTTTACCATGTACGTTTTTGTTATTAAAGATAAAATTTCTTCTTCACTTTTACATTCCCCTAAATTTTTCCAAACTAAAGCTTCTACTTCACTTAGACTAATTAGTCTGTTGCAACCTTTTTCTGATGTATTTTTGGGCATAAGAATATATTCGCCAGCAAATTTACGTAGATTAAAATCTTTTTTAATTTCCATAATTCCTCCCCCTTATATTCAAAGTTTTCCATCATCACATTATATGTCTTTTGTTAAATAAAATTTGCATAAATCTTTTCAGAAAAGTAGCCACCAATTAAATTCTACTTTAGTGCTACTTTAATGTCAACAAGCGAATCATACTTTTTTAATACATTTCTTTACAAAATAAAGCATTGTATTAAAATAATTTATTTGTTTTTGTTATTTATCAATTAATTTTATAACAAAATAAAGAAAGTAGTCACATTTTGCGACTACTTTCTCTATTTTGTGGAAAACTTCTAGAATTAATTAATATTAACAAATATTGAGATGTAAAAAATTAATTTTTGAGAAACAGAGTTGCCTGAAGCGGAGCGAAGGCATCTCATTTGAGTAACGGATTTATCCGAAGTGGTAACGAGGATATATCGTTGACGATATGCTTCTCAATTTTAGCGACATAGCGAAGCGAATTTTTTATTCTTTTACGGATTCTACTTTTAAAATTTCACTATTTGTATTGGAAAAATGTATCGTATTCGTACTAACACTTTTTCCAGCTTCAACTTTTTCAAACTTAGCACGATAAGTTATTCCACCTAGATAACAATTCCCCGGCGAAATAGTTTTATAATATACATACACTGTATTTAAATTTTTATCACTTAAATTTTCTACAGTAATTTTTTTATTTTCAGTAGTTATAGCTACTTGAGATTCCATAGTTGATAGATTACTCACCATATTATTTTTTGAGTCTAAGTATACATATTTATCCTGTGAATTAAATTCTATCTTACCACTAGATTCCATTGCAAGAGTACATGCACCTGGTTTCAAATTAGTAATTTTAAATTTTATAGTATCAGTTTTACCTGTTATTTTCATAGTTATTTCACCATAATCAATAACCTCTTGCGAAGTATTCTTTACTATTATAGCTAATACATTCTCTTTATTTACATCACTACCATCTTCTATAAACTTCCCAGAATATTCACCAATACTTACAATCTCCATGTTTTTATATGGAATAGAATAAGGAATACTCATTCCACCTACAGTTGTATTTTGTCCATTATCTTCACTTACTTCACCTTCACCTGAAGTATAACCTTCTATTTTATCAATATCCAGTTTATTTATATCAACTACTAATTTTTCTTCTTCAGCAATCGGATCTACTTTCTCTTCTACTTTTACATTAGTTTTTTCAGCTGCTTTATCTTTTTCTACATAGTATCCTATGACGCCTAAGCCCGTTAGACATATTAAGATAGCAGATATTATAATTATTAATATCTTCTTCAAAATAACCTCTCCTCATCTCCCATTTTTCATAATAATTGTCTTTATAATAGCATTTATTTTAATTAAATTCCCTTTGTTTTATATAATAATTTTATTGTATCTTATATTAATAAGTTTTTCAAACAAAAAATAAGCTTCATTTTGTAATATTACTAAAAAAAAGTTGCTAAACACAGCAACTCTTTATCTATGTTAACAACTTAGATTTTACATAAACTACACCCTCGTATATTTTCAACAAAATCCCTCTTATAGGAAGTAAAACCATCCACACTTTGAAAGCATTTTCCCAAAAATAAGAATAACAATCTAACACTCTTCCTTTTCTAATTATCTTTCGAGCTACCGCCACCACATTACAAGGCCTAACCCATCCATCAAACTGTAAGTTTCCATCACCAATAGTTAAGTATCCCAAGTCTGATATGTCATGAATTCTATGAAGTAAGTATTTGCCATGCTTTGACTTGAATAATATAATTTCACCTTTATTTAATTTAGTAAAATTTCTTTTTTCAAGTATTACTTTATCCCTATTTTCTACTATTAGCGGTGACATAGACTTACCTTTAACTGTGACTATTGCTTCATTTACTTTGCTTAATAATTCTTCAATATTAGGATATAAATCCTGGTTAGAAAATTTATTTATATTTCTAATCATAAGACTTCCTCCTTTACTTAAATATCAGCGATACCCTTATAATATAATTCTACTAATAGATTCCAAATCCTTTATTATAAATATGATTTCTAAAATATTGTTAATAATTACAAGCATTAACAATTCATAATACTTTTAAACCTTCCACATTATTTTATAAATACGCATAGTTTTTATTTTATAGAGTCTAGTTTTACAATATTTGTTATAATACAATTATGAATTTCAATTAAACATAGAAAAGGGGGAGAATTTTTGACGCAAAAAAATAAAAAATTCAAATTTGCAAAAGTAGTAATTATATTATTAGCATTATTAATAGCCATTCCAGTTTTTACATTCTACTCTTTTTACAATAAGTTAAATACAACAAGTGCAAGTGTTGAAGATACTTATGAATCTAAATATGAAAAAGTAGATGGTATAACAAACATATTATTATTGGGTACTGATGGAAGAGAAAAGGAGCTAGCTTATCGCTCTGACTGTATGATGATTGCCACTATTGATTCCAACAATAAAAATATAAAATTAACTTCTCTTGCTCGTGATACTTATGTAGATATTCCAGGTAAAGGGAAAGGTAAACTAAATGCAGCTTATTTTTGGGGTAAAGAAAAATTATTATTCCAAACTATTGAAGAAAACTTTGAAATAAAATTGGATAAATTTATTCAAGTTGACTTTGATAATTTGATGAACATTGTGTTTATATTAGGTGGAGTGGAAGTAGACGTTAAAGAACATGAGGTCGATATAACTAATAAATATATTGTACCTTCATATCAGCAATGTACTTATTCTAATAAAGGGGACATGAAGCTTTTAAGTTCACCTGGCAAACAAGTGCTAAATGGATATCAAGCTATTGCTTATACTAGAATAAGAATTACAGATAGTGCTATACATAGAGATCAAAGACAACGAACAGTTATTCTTTCTATGATAGATACTGTAAAAGATATGGATTTTTCTAAATATCCTCATTTATTAAATACATTACTTCCATATGTATCTACAAACCTTACTCCACAAGATATAATAAACATAGCTTTTACAGCATATAATTTTAAACCACTAACTATAAAACAAGGACAATTCCCAATAATCGATAACGTCCATGTTAAAGGCGGTAAATATAAAAACGCCGGATGGGTTTGGCTATATGATTTAAACTCAAGACAAGTTTTACAAGACTTTATAAATAATGATATTGATATGGATAAGCACGAATATTTAAAAGATAATAGTAATGTACAACTTAATTATTAAATTTATAAAGATAATACAAAATGCTGTAGCATAGGTTTAGTCACTTATGCTACAGCATTTATTTATAAAAAAGTTACATCTTAACCATAGATGCACCTGTTAAAGTCGTTCTATATATATTATCACTAAGCACTCCTTCAAATGGATCATATGAATCAATTACAACTCTTCCAAAATACATTCTACTATTCGAAGTATTTATACTGTAATACCATTGATTTTTACTTGCTTTTTTTATAGTCTTTCGGCTGCTTCCATCTAACTTCATTGAGCATATACTACCATTTGTATTGATATAATACATTTTATTATTATATAAATTTATGCCTTTAGTAAAATGCTTTGATAAACGTTTGTTATTTTTTCCAGTAGAAGATATTTTGTATACTTGGCAAGTATCGTCATTTTCATCATAAAGATTTTTATCATTATAAATTGTATAGTATATATTTCCTTTATAATAAACCATATCATCTATACAAGACTCTTCTTTTTTGCCTGATTTATATTTATAAACTGTTGTTCTAGACTTAGTTTTTTTGTTTATTTTGTAGATTATAGAAGTCTCATCCCCTATAGCTGATATGTATATATAATCTCCAGATAATGACATGTCACCTATATATCTAGATGTTGTAGTATATAAAGTTGATACAGTTTTCTTAGTTGATAAGTTATAACGACATAAAGATGACACTTCATCATAATTACTATTCGTTGTTTCCTTTATGTAGTATAAGTAATTATCTTGTACAATAAATGAATTATATCCGTAGTTTCCTATTAATTTAGTTTTTCCTGTACCATCAGTTTTAACTCTATATATTCCATAGTTGTTACCTGAATCATATACTCCCACATAATATATATAATTTCCAACTACATTTATGTATGGCTCTTCTGCTGCATTATTTACTATTTGTTTTTTTGTACTTCCATTTTTATAAGTTCTGTAAATATAATAATAGTTTGACTCTTCAGTTTTTTTGTATGTCTTACTGCTTCTTACATAAGAGTAGTTCCCTCTGGTCGCTGAGTAACCTCCGTTACTTATGTTTGAATTGCTGTTACCATATACTGAGGCTGCATCAACATTCTTTGTAAAACCACAAGTAATTATTGTGCATACCACTAATACGGCAGATAAAATTTTCTTTAATTTACTCATATATTCCCTCCATAATCCTTATATAAGTTTAATATATCCCAATATAACCTTTTCCTCTATATTTCTTATTAAATTGTAATATATTTGTAAGTTATCTAATTATATTTTTGAACTTGACAAATTTCGACTTTTTTTATAGAATATACGATGGAACTTAAATAAAATATTCCTTATCAAGAGAGGTGGAGGGACTGGCCCTATGAAACCCAGCAACCTGTCGAAAGACAAAGGTGCTAATTCCTACAGAAGAATTCTGGAAGATAAGATTACGTATATAATCTCTTTCTTACCGGAAAGAGATTTTTTTATATAAAATTTTAATCAAAACTCATATTTTAGTTAAATTATTTCTGATTTAAAATCAAATTATAAGGTAATAAAATAAATAGAATTAAAGGAAATGGAGAAATACAAGTAATATGATCAAAATAGATACAAAAACAATAGTGACAATCGGCGTTGCTGCTGCTCTTTATGGAGCCTTAGGATTTGTTGGAATTCCCATTGGTCCCAATACACAATTAAAACCTGCCATAGCACTACTTACAATCTTTTCTGCTCTATTTGGTCCATTAGTTGGATTTTCAATGGGCTTTTTAGGTCATATGCTGACTGACATGATTGCTGGTTGGGGAATCTGGTGGGGCTGGGTAGCAAGCTCTGGTATTATGGGTCTTTTTATGGGACTAGTTTTCAGATGCAAGAAATTTAGCATAAAAGATGGTTTATGCAATAAGTTCCACGTTTCATATCTTGTAATTACAGGTATGATTGGTATTATCTTAGCATTTATATTTGCTGCTGGTTTCGACGTAGTTGTTATGGGTGAACCTTTAGACAAAATGAAAATTCAAGCTACTCTTGCCATATTTACAAATGGAATAGTATTTTTAGGTATTGGAGTTCCAACTATACTAGGTTTTGTTAGAGCAAATAAAAAAAATAGTGGATTAAAGATTGAGGACTAAATAAAGTAAAAAATAAGGAGAATATAATGATAAGTTTTAAAAACTTTAGTTTTAAATACAACAATGTAGTTGATAAAACTTTAAAAAATATAGATATAACTATAAATAAAGGTGAAAAAGTCTTAATAGTAGGACCAAGCGGTTCTGGAAAATCTACTCTTTCTCATTGTATAAACGGACTTATTCCTTTTTCATACAGTGGTGAAATTGAAGGCGAACTTATAATAGATAATATTAAACCTTATGAAAAAAGTTTATCGGATGTAAGTAAAAAAGTCGGTACAATAATGCAAGATCAAGACTCTCAATTTATAGGCCTTTCTGTTGGAGAAGATGTTGCATTTAACTTTGAAAATGACGCCATACCAGTTAAAGAAATGAAAGTTAAAGTTGTAAATGCACTCGAATTAGTAAACATGGTTGATTTTATTAATCACAGTCCTTATGAATTATCTGGAGGACAAAAACAAAGAGTCTCATTAGCTGGAGTTCTTGGCAATGATGCTGAAATACTTCTTTTCGATGAGCCTTTAGCTAACTTAGATCCAGCTAGCGGAAAAGAAGTCATGGAGTTAGTTAATAGTATTCATGAAAAAACAAACAAAACTATTATAATAGTTGAACATAGAATTGAAGATGTTCTAGAACAAGCTTTTGATAAAGTTATTGTTATAGACAGAGGTGAAGTTAAAGCTATTGGTACTCCTGATGATATCTTAAAGTCAGACATATTGTCAAAAAGCGGACTTAGAGAACCTCTTTATGTATCTGCTATGAAATATGCCAATTGCAATCTAGATAAAATAAATAACTTAAGAGACTTCAATAACTTGGACGAAGACTCTAAAGAAAAAATTAAAAATTGGTTCAACAATGAATCTAAAAATCTTTCTATGAAGAACAATAATAAGGAAGAAAAAATTCTAGAGGTGAGGAACTTAACATTCTCTCATGATAAAAATAAAAATACTTTAGAAAATGTATCTTTCCACCTTAATAAAGGTGAAATTCTAGCTGTTCTAGGAAACAATGGTGCAGGAAAATCTACTTTATGCAGAGTTATAACAGGAATATTAAAATCTAAAGAAGGTAATATCTTCTTAAAAGACGAGTGTATAGACTCTTGGAGCATAAGTAAAAGATGTTCTTCCATAGGATATGTGATGCAAAATCCAAATCAAATGATATCTCAACATATGATAAAGGACGAAATTGCCTTAGGATTAAAATGCAGAGGGTATTCAAAAGAAGAAATAGATACAAAAGTTGAAGAAGTGCTAAAAATTTGCGGTCTATACCCTTATAGAAACTGGCCAGTTACAGCACTTAGCTACGGTCAAAAGAAAAGAGTAACTATAGCATCTATTTTAGCAATAAATCCAGATGTTATAATTCTTGATGAGCCAACTGCTGGACAAGATCACAAACACTACACTGAGTTTATGGAGTTTATAAAAACTTTAGCAAACAAAGGAATTTCTATAATCCTTATAACTCATGATATGCAATTAACACTAGAGTATTGTGATAGAGCCATGGTACTTTCTGCTGGTAAAAAAATAGCAGACAATAAACCATCATGTATTTTAACTGATGAAAATATTATAAAACAAGCAAACTTAAAAGAAACGTCATTATCAACTTTAGCAAAAGCTATTGGTATGGAAACTCCAGATGATTTTGTACAATTCTTTATTGATTATGAAAGACAGGTGAAAGACAATGAGTAGAGCCCAAACTCTATATATTGAGGGTGACTCTATTTTCCATAGATTAAGCGGTGTAAGTAAAATATTATTATTCCTTACTTGGACAATGATAACAGTAATGTTTCTTGATATAAGAGTGTTCTTAGTTATGGGAATAATTAGTGCAATCATGCTTTATTTTGCACAAATACCATCAAAAACATTAAAACCACTACTATGGATAATGGTTGTTTTCAATATAATAAACGTAATTTTTATACTACTAATAACGCCACAGTATGGAAGTGAATTAGTAGGAACAAACACAGAACTAATCAACATAGGATATGCATATATAAACAAAGAGACTCTATTCTATGTTTTAACTATATCATTAAAATATGCAGTACTAATGCCAATAACTGCTATTTTTATATTCACAACACATCCAAGTGAATTTGCCAGCAGTTTGAACAAAATAGGTATACCATATAAAATTGCTTATGCTGTAAATATAGCATTTAGATATATCCCTGATGTACAACGTGAGTACAGAGATATTCTAGATGCTCAACAAGCAAGGGGACTAGCATTCCACAAAGGCGAAGGTAGCATCGGCGAGATTTTAAGAAATTACACTACAATATTCGTACCATTAGTTTCTTCTTCTATTAAAAGAATTGAAACTGTTTCAAATGCTATGGAACTAAGATCTTTTGGTAAGAAAAGAAAAAGAACTTGGTATAGTTATGAGAAATTAAAAGGGTTGGATTTAGCCTTTATAGTAGGGTGCATCTTAGTATTTATAGTAGCAGTTTATTTAAAAAGCAATGTAATAACAGAATTCTATTATCCATTATAAAATATAAAAATAATGAAAAGCCTGGGTTAATGATAAATATACCCAGGTTTGTATATAAACCTGATTATTTCTTTTTATGCAATACGACAACAATTTACAGTTTACTACCCAAAACTTACTTTTAACTAAATAATAATCTAAAATTGATGATTACATAATTTATTATAATTCTAAGAGATACAAAAAATTGAATTGTATGACACTACTAAAATATATTAAGTATATTAAAAAAATTATTGTAGTTAAAAAGTGCTAATTTAAAATTAGCACTTTGTTTAAAATTATATTATATTACTTATCTACTTTTTAGGTATATTCAATTTTGATACACCTTTTAAAAGAATTTATTTGGTTTTATATCTAAATTTACCACTCTTCTCTTCTAAACACATGTTTTATTCCTTTTGTTGTTATAAATAAAATCGATAAAATACAAATAGATAGTAATGCTCCACTACTATCAATAAATACATCAGTTAAGTTTCCATTTCTACCATCTATAGCTATTTGAGATCTTTCATCAAATACTGCAAACAAAACAGAAAAAGTAAATGATAAGCACGCAGATAAAAATACTTGTTTCGAGAAAGAATATATTACAAGCATTGAAATTCCTCCTATGATAGCATACATAGAAAAATGTGCTGCTTTCCTTACAATCATGCTTTTACTATATTTTTTCAGCTCACTCATTACCGTATCCTTTATTTTTATTAATTTTTCATCCTTTAAAGTAACCTTGTCTCTTATTTCATCTATAATCTCTACAACTGCATTTGATTGAGATTTAGATGTTGAGCCATTTTGACTAGAAAAATAATGCATAGCTCCTATGCTCATTATCAGCAGTAATATATATATAACCTTTTTCATATAAATACCTCCTGTTTCTAATAAATAAACCTCACACCCACTCTAAAAAATTATGGGTGCAAGGTTTAAACTAAACTGTTGTAACAGCTACTTCTTCCATAGATTCAAAATGTTTATCTTCAGACTTACCTCTTAAGAATGATATAAAATCATCTCTAAGCTCAGGTCTTTTTAGCGCAAAGTCTACAGTAGCTTCTAAGAAACCTAACTTATCCCCGACATCGTATCTTCTTCCTTCAAAATTATATGCATAAATAGCTTCTTTAGTAGCAAGAGTTTGAAGTGCATCAGTAAGTTGGATTTCTCCACCTTTTCCAGGTTCTTGATTTTCTAATATATTGAATATTTCAGGAGTTATTATGTACCTTCCTAAAATGGCTATATTCGATGGTGCATCTTCAATAGCAGGCTTTTCCACCATGTCTTTTACTTTATATACTCTCTCTTCTATATGCTTTGCATCCAATATTCCATACTTATCTACATTTTCTCTAGCAACTTCTTGAACACCTAGTATTGAAGTTTTGTATTCATCATAAGCATCTATCATTTGTTTTAAACATGGAACTTCTGCATCTACTATATCATCTCCAAGTAATACTGCAAAAGGTTCATCCCCTA
>OKWN01000683.1_pt1 | contig 11880 bp, 11 predicted proteins | sample 1607151 | NCBI WGS metagenome assembly OKWN01 (sample SAMN07501046, study PRJEB24779) | human gut metagenome | isolation source: stool | host: human infant | place: USA: Pittsburgh, PA | reverse complement strand
ATGCACCAGAAGTATTTCCATACTCTTCCATATTAATATAAAATTTATCCATATCCACTTTTAGTTTTTTAGCAGCATACTGAATAATTCTTACATTTGCTTGATGTGGAATTATATAATCAATATCATTTATATTTAAATTATTTTCTTTAAGTATTTTGTTAATTGAACTTACTATGACAGAGGTAGCAAATTTAAATACTTCACCACCATCCATCTTTAATTTAGAATGTCTAATTGTTTTATTCTCCACAAATGGGCTGTCTACATCATTACCTTCAATTGTTATACATTTATATTTGCTTCCTTCTGATTTACAAAAAGAACTCATAAGTCCCAAGTCATCACTTTTTGACAGAATAGCAGCTCCTGCACCATCACCAAACAACACACATGTACCTCTATCTTCCCAATCAAGTGATTTTGAAAGATTTTCAGCACCTATAACTAGTGCATGTTTGTAATTATTTGATTTCATGAGGGCTTTTGCTACATCTAATCCATATATAAATCCAGAACATGCAGCACTTATATCAAAGGCAAGGGCATTATCTGCACCTATGATGCTTTGAACTATGCATGCCGTAGATGGAGTAAACATATCCGGAGTACAAGTCGCTACTACTATCAAATCCACATCTAATGGGCTTACATTTGCATTTTCCAAAGCTTTTTCACCAGCTTTTGCTGCCATATAAGATGTATCTTCACCTCTAGAAATATATCTACTTTTTATGCCAGTTCGTGAATAAATCCATTCGTCACTAGTATCAATGATTTCACTCAACTGATCATTAGTAACTAAGTGGGAAGGTGTATATTTTCCTAAACCTTCTATAATTACCTCTTTCATAGATTTCTCCTTCTTTTTATATTTGATTTAAAAATATTTTGATTATCAAAATATAATATTCAAAACAACCTAAAATTATTAATAAATTTATAATCTAGTTTTGTTTTGATATTCAAACTATATTACATTCAAATCAATAAGTCAACCTCTTTTATGTAAATTTTTTTCTTGTAAATAATTTTTAATTATCTTTTATTATAGTCATAGCATTGGCAATAGCATAATCTTTTCCATGAGATATTGATACTTTTATTTCTAAAACATTATAACTTTCACATATTTTTTCTAAATTATTATGTGTTTTTACTATGGGTTTTCCCAATTTATCTCTTAGTATTTCTATATCTTTAAAGTCATAACCTCTTATCCCTAATCCCAAAGATTTACTGATGGCTTCTTTGGCTACAAAGTTTCCAGCGATTGTTTGTGGTGCATATCCTTTTGATCTAAATAATTCTATTTCTTTATCAGTAAATAATTTTTTTAGAAAATTGCCATTACTATCTAAAGCATTTTTTATTCTTCCAATTTCTACAATATCTATTCCTATATCTAAAATATTCATAATTTCCTCCATTAATTAAGTATTTTTATTATCATCTTATTATTTATACATTTTAACACTATTCTTATATAAATTTTATGATAATTTTCCAATAGTAAATATAGTGCTTTAAGCTAGTATTCTGTCTCAGTAAGTAAAAAAAGACATTGATTATTAACAATGTCTTCTTACTTATTATTTAATTCTTGATTTTATGTAGTCTATATCTTCAATTAGTATATTCACCTTTTTTCTGTAATCTTTATTATACTCTAATACTAAATCTGCTTTATTCGTGTATTTATTGTAAATTTCAAGAAACTCATCTATATTAAAACTTCCATAAAATATAGAATCATGACTGTCCTTTTTGCCGTCATTATTATGTAAATGATAGGATATTATTTTGTTTTTCAACTCTTTTATAACATATTCTAAATTCCATCCATTTGCAAATGCATGCCCAATATCTATTAATACATCCTGATTACTCTCTTTACAAATTTGAATAAACTCTTCCTGATCAAATAATATATTCTGCCTAGATATTACACCTGCATTTTCTATCACTATTTTAGCATTATAGTCTTTTGCTAATTTATTTAATTCTTCTAAGTTTATTTTAGAGTTCTTAATCATTACTTTTTTATCGTGTATTTTACAATTATTGTGATGATATACTATGTAAGAACTATCTAACTTTTGGGATAATTTTAGTGTGTCTATAAAATATTTTTTTGATATATTATATGAATCAGAACCTATTTCTGAAGAATGCTCTGTTTTGTAATATGGACCATGCATTGAAATTTTATATTTATTCAATCTTTCCATATTCTTATTAACAACCTCCATAAATTCTGGATTATGAAACTCTACAAATAGTTCTATTCCTACATTTTCATGTGGAATATGTTCAAGTATATTAAATACTTCTTCTAGCTGATTCACTTTAAACATATTTGTACTTATATAAATATTCATACTTATTTCTCCTCCGGATATCCAATAGACATAGTAGTTTCTCTATTAAATAAGTGAATTTTTCTAAAATTAGGCTTAAAGTATATTTCATCACCTTTTTTAAATGTATCTTCATCAACTAATGCAATTACTTCATTGCCTTCAATTTCAAAATATACCCCTATTTTATTTCCATAATCTTCAATATATTTAACAATACCTTTGAATGAATTCGCTATTTTTACGATAGATAATTCCACGTGCTCTGGTCTGACTCCAAAAGACAATTTACTTGCTCCATTAGACTCTATAAGTTTAATCCATTCATTTGATAAATTTATTACTTGGTTATTTATATTAATCGCTCCACTTTTATAATCAACATCAAATATATTCATTGACGGAGAACCTATAAACTTTGCAGTGAATATATTTCTTGGTTTATTATATACATTTTGTGGTGTATCAAGCATTTGTAAGTCACCTTTGTTCATTAATGCTACTCTATCTCCTATAGTCATTGCTTCCACTTGATCATGAGTTACGTATATAAAAGTTTGATTGTAGGTTTCATGAATTTTTACTAATTCTTTTCTAGCATGACCTCTTAATTGAGCATCAAGATTTGACAAGGGCTCATCTAGTAAGAAGAAATCTCCTCTTTTTACCACAGCTCTTGCAAGAGCAACTCTTTGACGCTGACCACCAGATAAGTCCTTAGGCTTACGATCTTCTAACCCTTCTAGCCTTAACATTTTAACTGCTGCGTTTAATCTTTCATCAATATCATCTTCAGGTATTTTATGAGCTTTAAGTCCATAAATTATATTTTCTTTGACTGTCATATGCGGAAATAACGCATAATTCTGGAATACCATAGCTATATTTCTATCACCACTTTTTACTTCATTTACACATTTTCCGTCCATATATATGTTTCCTGATGTTGGTTTTTCTAAACCAGCTATCATTCTTAAAGTAGTAGATTTTCCACAACCAGATGGACCTAGTATGATTAATCTTTCTCCTTCTTTTATAGTTAAATTTAAATTTTTAACAACATGTGTTTTCCCATAACTTTTGCATATATTTTCAAATACAATTTCTTTCATAATTTTCTCCTATCCTTTTATCCCCGATGATGTAAAAGTATCTATGATATGTTTTTGGAATATTATATATAATATTAAAGGTATTATCATTGTTATGACTGATACTGCCATTGCGATAGTAAAGTCTGTCCCACCTTCTGCACTTATGAATAATTGCAATGCTAAAGGCAATGTAAAGTTTTCCTTTGTCTTTAATATTAATACTGGCCAAACATACTCATTCCAAGAGTTTATAAAGAACATTATTCCTGTTGAAATTATTGAAGGTTTAACCATTGGAACAATTATATCTCTCATCCTCTTAAAATGATTTATATTTTCTAATTCCGTAACTTCGATAAGTGATTTTGGTATAGTTCTCATGGATTGCCTAAGCAAAAATATTCCTGTTGCATCACTTAACTGAGGTAAAATAACTCCCAACAAACTGTCCCTCAACCCTAATTGAGATATAGTTAAATAATTTGGTATCATAGTTACCGTAAAAGGTATAAATATCGTACTTATCATTATAAAGTACAGTATATTTTTATATTTAAAATCAAAGTATACAAATGCATATGCTGCTAAAACAGATGTTGTAACTTTAAATAATGTAACCATTGTTGCTATAAAAAAGGTATTACCTGTTATATTTACAAAAGGAAGTCTTTTAAACACTTCTATATAGTTATTTAATGTTGGTTCGTTAGGTATAATTCCTAACACATTATTGTAGGCTTCACCTAAACTTTTAAATGAGCTTGATATGGCAAATATAATTGGAAAAAGAGAGATTATCACAAATATACCTAAAAGTATGTGCCATTTAAATTCTGAATTTAACTTAGTTTTCATAATATACTCCTTTTTCTACATATTTAAATTCTAATATTAATAATACTACGAATAATGCCATTGTTATTATGGCAAATGCTGATGCTGTTCCTGTTTTATATAATACAAAAGCTTCTTGATAAACATTGTAAATAGCGTTGGAACTTGCATAGTTTGGACCACCTTGAGTAATAACTTTTATAGGTGTAAACACGTATTGCAACCCCTGAACTATTGTCATAATTAATACGTATATTCCTGTCGCACTACTCATGGGTATTATTATATCTATAAATATCTTATGCATAGGAATATTATCTAGCTTTGCAGCCTCTATAACCTCACTAGATACTCCCGATACTCCAGCAAGTACAACGATAAAATTGTAACCGAAGATTTTCCAGCTTGTTATTAAACTTAATATTACAACTACTAGTCCATCAGTTTTAGTCCATATGGGTAATGTTATTCCAAACCACTTTGCAATTGCCGCCGCTGGCCCTGAGATTGGATTAAGAATCCACAAATATAAAATAGAGCCAACAACCAAAGAAATTACACTTGGTAAGAATATAACGCTTTTATAAAACCCTTTTGCCTTTGTTATTACAACAGAAAGTATAAAAGATAATATGTATGGTGCTACAAAGTTAACCAAAAGTAATATTATTATATATAAAAATGTATTTCCCATAATTTTATAAGTTAATGGGTCATTAAATATTTCGATATAATTGCTTAATCCTACAAAAGTTTTTGTCGGTTTAACCATATTCCACGAAAAGAAACTTAAGTATACAGTTCTAATTAATGGCCAAAACATGAATAATGCAAAAGCTAGAATTGATGGTAGGATAAGTAAGTGTGGAGTTAATTTTTCTTTAATTTTACTCATTTAATGTCTCCTTATTTAAATCTTTATAATAAAAGGTAGAAACTATTTTTCTACCTTTTATAGAAATAATCTTTATTGTTTTTCTAATAATTTGTTTATTTTATTTTGTGCTTCTGTTAAACCATCTTTAGTTGAAACTCTTCCACCTAAAATTTGATCTCTTGTATCTAATAATATTTGTTCTGCTTCAAGGCCTGCATCTCCCGGGAAAGAAGTCCAGGATACTACGTCTTCCATTTGGCTTGTAGCAGCTTCCATCATTTCATTTTCTTCTAAGAAAGATTTTAGTCCGTTTTCAGCTTCTGCAACATCTTTTCTTGGAGGTACATATCCCGTTCCTATAGTCCACTCTGCCATAGATTCTACACTATATAAGTACTTTTGGAATTCCCATGCAGCTTTTTGCTCTTCTTCATCTTGAGCTGTAATCGCTAAAAAGCATCCACCTGCTGGTAATCTTACATCTTCACCTTCCCAAGCTGGCGAATTAACTGCTGAAACATCAAACTCAGCACCTTCTTGTATACTCGCTCTTCTTGCAATTGTAGTATATAACATACCTACTTCACCATTTATAAATGATTGAACACCCTCATCCCATGATATATGTAATGCTTCTTCATTTTTTACCATGTTAGCATAGGCCTCATAAGCCTCTATTCCTTTATTTGACGCAAAAGTTGCTTTGCCATCAGTTATCATTCTAGCTCCATTACTTTCTAATAAAGCTTGAGTTGCCCAGTTATCAGCTGGTTCTTGTATATAAACACCATATTTATCAGTTTTCTCTTTTATTGTTTTAGCAAATTCTTGTACTTGTTCCCAAGTTTTTGGACCATTCTCATCTAATCCACACTCTTTCAACATATCTTTATTTATGTATAATACAGGCGTACTCAAAGAATAAGGTATACCAACTTGACTCCCTTCACTATTTTTAGCAAGATCTAATATATTTGGTAGGAAGTTATCCTCTAAGAATGTTTTATCTTCTGGAAAGTGTTTATCTATTATATCTTGAGGCTCTACATAATCAAAGTTATTTGAAAAGTAATCTAAGAATGACCATCCAACTTGTACTAAGGCTGGAGTAGACCCTGTAGCTGCTTCAGCTTGGAAATTTTGTAATAATCCTTTGTACATGTCAGGGTTATATTTAGCAACTACTTCCACGGTATCACTTTGACTATTGAACTCTTCAACTAATTTATCTACACTTTTTCCACCTTGAGTTTCAGCATTAACATGCCAGTACTCTATTTTTACCTTTTTATCAGATGATTGAGCACTACTTACCCCATTACTACATCCAACAGCAAGTAAAGATACTGCACTAATTAAAGAAAATATTTTAACTAATTTTTTATGCATTTTTCTCTCTCCTAATCATTACATAAATTTTTTTATAATTTCTATAACGCCATTCTCATACTCTTCCTTTGTTGTATAGTCGGCTATGTCTTTTAATCCATCTACTGCATTGTTTACAGCAAATCCGACATCAGCTACTTCAAGTAATTCTTTATCATTCATATGATTTCCAACAGCTATTATTTCTAGATTTTCTATATTTAGATGATTTTTTAATACCTTTAATGCACTTCCTTTTGAGATATTACTTTGAACTATTTCAAAATAATCATCTTCTGAGATAACATATCTAAATTTATCTTTTATAGAAATATCTAAGTCATTCCACATTTCTTCGTATTTTTCTACATCTCCAATTACTAATACTTTGTTTACTCTTATATCCGTATCAAACAAAGCTTCATCTATTTCTTCACATTTCGTAATCTCTTTCTTCTCATATACTGATATTCTCTGTGTATATTTGAAACAAAGAATCTTACCATTAACATAAAGTATTATAGACGCTCCAAATTTCTCAACTTCTCTTAAAAAAAACAATATTTCTTTTATCAAAAATCGTTCAGAATAAATTTTTTCGCCATTTATATCTACTATCTTAGCTCCATTGTAAGTTATATAAGGTGCATTAATACCTACTTCTTTAGCTACTTCTATACTCGTTTCTATAGGTCTTCCTGTAGCTATAGTAAACATATTTCCTTTTTCCTTAAATTTTTTTATGTAAGATATCAATTCTTTTGAAACACCATATCCCTCACAATCACTATTGAATAAAGTCCCGTCTAAATCAGACACTATCATTTTTGTACTCATGCAAAGCTCCTTTAATTTTAAAATTTAGAAAATTAACCTCCTATACCATTTATTTCACAATTATTGGTTTTCTCCAGTCTCCACCAAGAATCATAGTTATTGACATTGCATAAGTATTTATCTATTTAAAATCTAGTATCTAACTAATATTTATTTCATCATCTATCTTTATGTTCCATAATTCTTCTTTGCTAAAAGATATAGCATCAGCTCCTTGCTTTAAGCCTTCTATTATCTGCTCTTCTTTATCTATTAATCCACCAAGAATAATTGGTCTATTTATTTCCTTTTTTAATCTGTCAACTATTTCACCACATAATGCTGGCATTACTTCTACCATATCTGGATCATTTTCTATAATACTTGCTATAGAATTTTTTAAGGATTTATTATCAATTAAAAATACCCTTTGTATTGTCATTAGTCCTCTTTTTTTAGCAGCATTTAAAACAGTACTTTTAGTAGATACAATCCCACTTGGGTTTATGTATTCTTTAATAAATTTCATAGATTCAACATCATTTGACAAACCTTTTAACAAGTCTAAATGTATAAATATAGGCTTTTTATCTTTGTTCTTTTTAAATTCATCTTGTAATAAATAATTTAATTTGACTTCCATTAATATTACTGCTGAAACATTTGATTCTACAGCTTTGCTTAAATTATTAGATCTTGCAGCAGCTATCAAGGGATTTTTAATTATATTATTTTTCATTTTATTTCCTTCTTCCGTCGAAATATTTTTTATTTACAACTTAATATTAACGATGAAATGTTAGATATATATTAAATCAATGTAAGATTTTATATTTTTTTGTTAATTAATGGTTAATATTATTATTTTTTATTACAACCATACTTATTATTTTTAGATAAACAACAAAAAAGAAGCCAAGATTATAAACTCTTAGCTTCTTTTTATTAAATCCTCTATTTTGTTGTATATTTTCTGAAACAAATAAGTTCATACAATATAAAAAAGTATTATCAATGCTCCTATTGATAATACTTTTGCATTTATTATTCACATTTAAATGTGTTACAACATGCATTTTGAACATCTATCTGAACATTTTCTGCATGACAACCTTTATTTTCATTATGTATACAATTGTAAGCTTCACATTTAATATTACTTACCTCTGTATCTAGAGCATCTATACTATTTACAAAACTACTCTTTGCTTTGTCTATAAAAGTTGTGCAAGTAGTTCCTGATGTTTCTACAGCGCTACGTCCACCTACATTTATAGCTCCTGCTTTACATTCAAAGTTGAAATTATGTAAACAGTTTGTTGCATTACAATTTAAACTTCCATCTTGCATATTCATACCTCCTTATGAAATGTTTCTTTTATTATTTCCAAAAGGAGAAATAAAATTCTAGTGTACTTTTTAATATAATTTAATCAAAAATTTAATTTTCTTCATCATTTATTATTCTAGTGTAAATTAGTGCCTTTGATATTCTATCTAAAATTTCATCTTTTTCATCTACAAATTTGCCTGAATTTCCATTCCAAGACTTATCAAATAATTCATCACATATTTTATTAAATTCAAAATCTTTAACAATTGCATAGTTATTAAATTTATCTGGATTCATCTTTATTATCTTTAAATTTTTAGATAAGTATATTGAGGGCTTTAAATCAGAATTAAAGTCATCCAAAATGTTATTTTCAATAAGTTTTATTTCTATACTTTCATTATTTTTTATTATTTTTTCCATATTTTTTATATGTTTTTCTACTTGAGCCAAAGTCAATTTAATAGGTCTATTAAAAAATATCGCTTCTCCATTTGATATATATTTCATTAATTCAGTTTCATATATTAAAACCTTTATATTAGATTTGTATATGATACTTTGTAAAAATATATTTATTTGTCGTAACTCCTGTATTACTTCTTTATCTTGTCCAAACACACTTTCTGCCAATTCCATAAATAAATCTGATGGCATAAAAAACTCATTCATTGACCCTAATATCCACTTCAAGTCTTGCCCCATAATGTATTGCATATAAACTTTATCCTTTAGAACATCTATTGATGGCTTCTTTTCTACAAGTAATTTTCCTTGATCTTTTATTATTTCTTCAAAGCTATAATAAACTTCATCTATTATAGTTCTCTCTTTTGACATATTTGTAAATAAGCAACGCTCATTATTTGCAAATATAGCGCTATGAAATATTCTATCCTTTATAACTGATAAAATATCACTATTGTCAATATTGCAATTATATACTTCAAAATTTAAATCAGTATAAGTTATTATCATATATATTAAAATGAAAGTATTCAATATGGTGTTATTTTCACTTCCTTCAAATCCAGTTAAAAATCTAACTCTTATCTCTTTATCCTTTTGTATTTCAGCTAATGAAGATTTCATCCCTGCTATATATACTTTATCATTACTTTTCAATTTATATAAATTTGTAGATAAAATTATATCCAACTTGTTGGATTCATTTATATATAAATCTGTGTCATTTGACAAGTATTGCTTTCTTAGTCTCGGATTTATATGAAGTATACTATTATAATTTTCTTCCGAATGAGTACCTTTATATATATTAGAATCACTTTTTTGTGCTGTAATTAAATAAGATTTTTTTAAACTTCGTTCAATATACTTCGCTAACTCAGTGTCATCTTCTACTTCTATTTCAAAATATCTCTTAAGTCCTTGATTTGATATAGGATTAAGAGAGCTAACTATAAATTGTGATGTAGCTTTACATATGCTTGATATACTCTTCTGTGTAGGCAAGTTTCTTCCGTTTATCCATTTACTTATATAAGATATATCATAACCTAATTCTTTTGCTAGTGTAATTTTCTTTTGATTGGATAGATAAAGTAACTTCTCTAACAATTGACCAAACTCAATATTTTCCAAATTATCCACCTTCCTTTTGTACATCCATTCATTTTTATTTTGTGCTAATATTATTTAATTATTTTCATGATTCAATCCTTATATTAAAATTAGCTGGTTTATATTATATACCACAACAATACATAAAAGGTTAATTAATTATGCAATATTGATCCTTGAATTTTATTTGATTTTTTTTTCAAATTTGCTCACAATGCTTCCGTTGTTCTTTATATATCATTTATGATATCCTAGTTTTCAGGATAAACGTCATATTATCTTATATTTTGACAATTATCTACATTTTTTAGAAGTATATATTTACAAATGTAAATAATAAACTATTTAAAAGGAGAAATCATTCGTTATGAGTACTTTAAATCAAAGTAAAAGCAAGAAATTAGCAACTGGTTGGCTAATAGTTATTGCATGTATGCTTATACAAGCTATACCATTTGGTGTTGCATCTAACATTCAACCATTATTCATGGCTTACATCTTAGATCCTCAATCAGGATACGGATTCTCACAAGCCGGATTTTCATTAATATTCACATTAGGTACAGTAGTATCTGCAATAGCATCTCCATTTGTAGGATCTATGTACAACAAAGTTAGTGTGAAAACGATGTATTTAGCAGGTTCTATACTTTCTGGTGGAGGATTCTTAGCATTCTCTATGTGTAAAGAATTATGGCAATTCTACCTAGTTGCTGGTATAGTTCAAGTTGGTACAGCTGCAATATCATCAATTGGGGTTCCATTATTAATAAATGGATGGTTTGATGAATTATCTAAAGGTAAAGCAATGGGTCTTGCTTTCGCTGGGGGATCTATAGGTAATATATTCCTTCAAAGTATGACTGCTTTCTCATTAGCAAACTTCGGTATATCTAAATCATACCTTATGTTTGGTGCTTTATCATTAGCAGTAGGTATACCTATAAGTATCCTATTCTTAAGAATGCCAAAGAACGATGGCGAAATAGTTAAAGGTAAGAAAAAAGGAAATGATAAAGAAGAAAACAACAGTGACGTTTCAGTTGACTGGGGATATTCTTTAAAAGAAGTTAAAAGCTTAAAATACTTCTGGATATTAGCATTAGGATTATTCTTCCTAGGTATGTATGTTTCTGTTTTAGCAGTACAATACCCTGCTTACTTAAAGAACTTCCTAAAAGTTGACCCTATGATAGTTGGTATGGTAGGTTCTACATTTGCTTTATTCTCTCTTGGAGGAAACTTATTCGGTGGTGTAATATTTGATAAATTAGGTATCACTAAAGGTCTTATGGTTGCATTTGGACTTGCTGGTACTTCATGTTTAGCATTAATGAATGCAGGTTCAATACCTATGTTAGCTCCTGTATTTGCTGCTTTAAAAGGTTTATCAGTATTCGCTTACATGATGGGACCATCTTTACTTACAGGTTCATTCTTCGGTAAAAAAGAATTTGGTGCTATACTTGGTGTAGTTCAAATATTCTTCGCAGTAGGATTTGCTGCCGGTTCATCAATATTCGGATTATTAGTTGATAATATGGGATACAGTGTTGCTTGGATATTTGTATTCGCATTTATAGTTGTATGTTATGTTTCTTTAATAACAGCTTCTAT
>OKWN01000676.1_pt1 | contig 11968 bp, 10 predicted proteins | sample 1607151 | NCBI WGS metagenome assembly OKWN01 (sample SAMN07501046, study PRJEB24779) | human gut metagenome | isolation source: stool | host: human infant | place: USA: Pittsburgh, PA | reverse complement strand
TTTCCATAAAATGATGCTGTATCAATCTGTCTATATCCAGTTTCTAGAGCATACTTCACTATTTTTGCAGTTTCTTCATCACTACCTGATTTGTAAGTTCCAAAACCTATTGAAGGTATTTTTACCCCATTATTTAATACTTTAAAATTTTCACCCATCTTGATTAAGCCCCTCTCTCACACTCTATTAATTTTACTCCCTCTTTTTCTACTACTATTGCTTTTGTAGCTATATTATAAAATAAAGATGTATCAATTACACCAATTATTCCCTTTAAATCCTCGTCTAATTTGGCAATATTTTCTACATGCTCTAAATCAAATTTTACCTCCATTAATATATCATTTCTCATATTAACTTGGCCACCTAGTTGCTTTACTCTTTTTTCAACAAGAGATTTACTTTCTGGTACTATTTCTAAAACTACAGGATATTTAAATTTAAGTGTTTCAGAAACTTTACTTTCATCCACAAGTAAAATATAATCTTTTGCCATTGTAGCTACTATTTTTTCCTTAGTATGTATTCCTCCACAACTTTTTAAAGCATTTAAGTTATAGTCAACTTCATCACAGCCATCGAATGCAACCGATAATTCATTTACTGATGAAGTTTCAAGTACTTTTAGGTTGTTTTCTCTACAAAGTTTTTCTGTTTCACAAGATGGAGTAACAATTTTCACATCTAGTTTGCTTTCTTTTATATAAGAAACAAGATAAGAAATAGTACTTCCTCCACCTAAACCAATTATTGAATGATTTTTAATATATTTTAAAGCTTCTTTTGCACAAGTCTTTTTCAAAATTCTGTCCTCCCCCAAAAATTATACAATCCTTAAATTTTATCATTAGCTAATTTATTTTTCTAAATTTTATCATCAGCAATGGACTGTTCATGTCTACTAAGATTTTTGTACACATCTTCTTTTCCCACAGTTAAAAACAGATATAATATCTCTATTACAGTCATAGCCGAAATTCTAGAAAAATAATATTCCTCTAAAAATAATTTTTCCCTCGTTGCTGTCTTAATATGATGATTACAAATTTTTGCCAAAGCTGAATTATCACTATTAGTTATTGCTATGGTAGTTGCCCCTTGTTCCATTGCAGCCTTTGCCACATCGATCAACCTTCTTGATGCACCAGAATTCGAAATTATTATAACCACATCTTCATTTGATAAATTATAAGTATATGATATTTGAGTTTCCCATATGGTATTTGCAATGGCTGTAATTCCTATCTGATTAAATTTATAACATCCATCTAAGGCTACAGGTATGGTATTTCCCACTGCTGCAAATTGCACACTTCTTCCTTTTTTTATTACATTTAAAATTTCTTTAAAATCGCCTTCATCTATCATGGAAACTGTCTGTTTTAATTCTTCAATTTTATTAAGTAAAATATTATTGAGAGAAAGGCTTATATTATCCTCACTAACATTTCCAGAAATAGAAATCTCATCTTTTTTTAAATCTACAACTTCCTTTGCTAGGGTTATTTTCAAATGATGAAACCCTTTTAGATTACACTTTTTACAGAATCTTGTCACAGTTGCCTCACTTGCTCCGGCAGACTCTGCTAACTCGGAAATAGTCATATCTATTAGTTTCTCTCTGTTATTTACTATATAGTCTGCTATTTTCTTTTCTGCATCAAAAAAGTTGTTATATTCAGCAAAAATAATATCAATAACAGATTTGTTTTTTTCCATATTCCTACCTCCTTGAAATATTTTTCTTTATCATAATAATACTAATAAAAATTATTTTTGTAAACATATTTTCTATGAAAATAATTTTTATATACACCTTCACATTCATGTTTCCCAAAAGTGATTTTCACCTATAATAAAAGCCATTGATATCAAATCAACGGCTTTTTAGTAAAAATATTATTCACTTTCCACAAGTCTCCAAATTCCCATTTTCGGACTTATAAATAAATCTTTTCTATATTTAAGTACTTTATCTGCTTCATAGCTTGATTGAACTAAACCTGAGTGTATAAGTACTTTAGCTATTTTACCTATTCTCATTTCTTCTTTTTCATTTAGCATTTCTACTATTTTATCTGCTATTACATCCATTTCTTCTTTTGTGTATTTCATGCTATTCTCCTTTTTATTCTTATGTTTATATCTTATTATATAATATATAAACATAAGATATAAGTACAGTTAATTATTTATACTTATCTCCTAAGCATATCATATATTTCTTTATATAAATTACAGTTTTATAGATTTTTTAATTTCTTTATACTATAAATTGATATTGAAATAAATAATATCATATAAAGAATTAAAATTAATAAACTTAAATAGTTTGTTGGATTTAAAAAAGATATATCACGTAATAATCTACTTGAATGTGTTAGCGGAAGTACTTCTATAATAAATTTTACCACTCCAGAAACGTTATCTAAAGAAAAAAATGTATTGCATAAAAATGTCATTGGCAAAATTACATAAGTTGAAAATCTACTAACGCTAGAATGTGTTTTTGAATTAATAGCTGCAAATACACCTAATGATGCAAATAGCATCCCATTTAACAGCATAACTAATATAAACATAGGTGTTATATGTATATCTGCATTAAAAAATGCCGAAATGATTAATACAATTACTCCAGAATATACCCCTCTTAAAGCTCCTCCTATTGTCTGCCCTAGCACATACTGCCAAATAGGTGTAGGCGACATTATTATTTGTTCAAATGAATGTTCAAATAACCTTTGTACATTCAGTGACATAGCTATAGAGCTAAAGCTAGCATTCATGGTTGTAAGTGCAATAATCCCTGGAATAATAAACTGTATATAACTGTGACCATCTATTTGAGTAGTATTACCTAGTCCCATACCAAATGCTATCATATATAATAGTGGACTTATAGTTTGAGATATGGTATTTTTCCAAAATTCATTTTTAAATTCTATATACCTCTCCCATATAGCAGTTGTAACCCCCCACACTATGCATCAATCCTTTCCCCTACAACTTCAATAAATACATCTTCTAATGTAGTACTTCTTATTTCAAATCTATTTTCTAAGATATTTACAAATCTAATTGCATCATCTTTTTTATTGAAATAATAATTTTTAATTTCATTATTTTCATATACATCTACTGCTATATTACCAAGTTCATCTATAAATTGTTTTGGCACTTTACAATTTATAAGTTTGCCCTTATTTAACATTGCCACTCTATCACATAGTAGCTGTGCTTCTTCAATGTAATGTGTAGTCAAAATTATTGTTAATCCATTTTCATTCAAATTTCTTAATAATTTCCAGATATGTCTTCTTGATATTGGGTCTAAACCTACTGTTGGCTCATCTAACAATAGTATTTTAGGCTCTGTTAGTAATGCTCTGCTTATCATTAGCTTTCTCTTCATTCCACCAGATAAATTTCTTACTTTTTTATCTTTTTCATTAATTAAATCACAAAACTCCAATAGCTCATTGGTCTTTCTTAATCTTTTTTCCTTAGGTATTTGATACAATCTACCTTGTAATTCCATTATCTGACTTACTGTCATATCATTTCTTAAAGAATACTCTTGAGACATTAATGATATTTTCTTTTTTATATGTACACTATCTCTAGTTAAAATTTCATTATCTATATTTATACTGCCTCCATTTGGTAAGATTAAAGTTGATATTAATTTTGATATGGTTGTTTTTCCAGCTCCATTAGGACCTAATATACCAAAAAATTCACTTTCTTTAATTTCTAAGTTTAATTTATTTAAAGCTATTTGTTTACCATATTTTTTACTTACATCCCTTATTTTTATCATATCTATCCCCATTTCGCAAAAAAGTCAGAAAGCTGAGCCTTCTGACCTTTCATATATGTTAACAAATTAAATATTCTAATTGTTCACTAAAATTATAGCACCAGTAATTTTCATAATCAATTTAATTGTAGTACATACTATAAAATATACGTTCTATGAGAATTCAATTATTCAAAATTTCATTTATTTTCTATATAGAAACTATATAGTCTCCTCGAATATCTACATCTACATCATATACTTTTTTTATATTTGACTCTGTTAATACTTCTTTTGGTTTTCCTTGTGATATTACATAACCATCCTCAAGAAGTAAAATTTTATCAGAATACTTCATTGCCATATTTAAATCATGAACAACTATTATTACTATTTTTCCTTTTTGTGCAAGATTTCTAGCTATTTTCATTACTTCTATTTGGTTTTTTATATCTAAAAAACTAATTGGTTCATCTAACAAATATATATCGGTATCTTGTGCTAAAGCTCTTGCTATAAGTACTTTTTGTTTTTGACCTCCACTTAATTCACTATAGAACTTATCAGCTAAATGAAGTATACCCATACTATCTAATATATCTAATACAATTTTTATATCTTCCTCACTAATATTCCAATTGATATATGGCTTTCTCCCCATAATTACTAAATCCATAACTGTCCCAGAGAAAAAATCATTAGTCATTTGGGGTACATAAGCTATTTTTTTAGCTATATCTTGTTGTTTCATTAAATAAAGGTTTTTTTCATTTAATTTTACACTTCCCTTTTTCGGCTTTAATATTTTATTTATACATTTTATAAATGTTGTCTTTCCTGATCCATTTGGTCCTATTATACTTACCACATTTCCATACTCTGCATCTAAACATACATCATTCAATATATGTTTTGTTTTATATTCAAAATTAATGTTTTCAATTCTTAAACTCATTTTTTATCCTCTCTTTTGCTTAATTATTAAATATAGGAAGAAAGGAACTCCTATAAAAGATGTTATTATTCCAACTGGTAATTCAGTTGGTGCTATTATATTTCTTGCTATAGTGTCAGAAATTAATAATAGCAATGCTCCAATTAAAGATGATGCTGGTATTAAATATCTATAGTCACTTCCTATGATTATTCTACTTATATGTGGTGCTATTAGACCTACAAATCCAATTATTCCTGTAAAAGCTACTGCTACAGCCGTCATTAATGTTGACAATATTATAGAAATATTTTTAATCTTGTTAAAGTTTACACCTAAGCTAATAGCCAATTCTTCTCCCGCTGACATTACATTTAGATCCCATGCAAATCTCATCATTATAGTTACGCTTATAATTACTACTATTGCTATTAGAGCTATAGACTCCCATGGTATTCCTGCAAGTCCTCCCATCATCCAAAACACAATTTCAGGAAGTTCATTTGAATCACTTACATACTTTATAAATGAAACCATTGCCGAGAATAAATATCCAATGGCTACTCCTGATAAAACTAAGGTCTTAGAGGAATTTTTCGCCACTAAGGCTACACCATATACCATTAGCATAGTGATTACAGAAAATATAAATGCAAAAACAGGCACTCTATAATTTCCTAAGAAAGATAATTTAGCGCCCATAACTATTGATAATGCTGCTCCAAACGCTGCTCCATTTGAAACTCCAAGAGTATAAGGACTTACAATAGGATTTTGGAAAATACCTTGCATTAAAAGCCCTGCATTAGAAAGAGCTATCCCAGCAAATATAGCTACAAAAACTCTTGACAATCTTATATTAAGTACAACTATTTCATCTATTTTCGATACTGTATAGTCAGAATTAAATAAACTCATTACTACTTCTATAACTTTAGATGAATTTACTGATGATGCACCTATGGAAATAGACATTATTGTAACTAATACTAATAGGACACTAAGTCCTATTAGTATTAATAAATTTTTATATTTTTTTCTTTCATAGCTAGTCTTTTTATCTAAATATACCTTATTACTTGCTATTTGGTACATAAGTCCATATTCCTTTACCATCTAATCCATAGAATTTTTCTAACATTTCTTTATGTACTTCTTCTGGTTTTATATCTTCAAATTTATCTGGATATAACCAAGTTGCTAAATATAAGCTTCCTATTACACTTCCTTGTGGAGATGTTGCTATTTCATTAGATATTATATATGTTTTATTGTTTTTTACTGCTTTTAATTGATTCCATCCTTGTCTTGATACTAAAGTATCATATAATTTTTTTGCCTTTGAATCATCTTCTACTCCCAGTCCCAATGTTGCTTCAGTATTAGATGCTACTTTTACTATAACATTTGGATTCTTTTCTATTACCCATTCATCACTTATTTTGGGATATTCAACAGGTTCATTTCCAGCTATATTAACTCCGCCAGCTAAGTCTATTACACCGTGTCCACCAGTTCCCTTTGCAACTGTTGTATAGTCACTATAACCTTCCCAGTAAACATTAACCTTTTCTTCTTCTGGTAATTCAGCTAATCTTTCATTTATTATATCTGTGTACTTATTTAAAAATGCTAAGTATTCCTTAGCTTGTTCTTCTTTTCCTAATATAAGTCCTAGTGTACTTATTTCTGATGCCATATTTTCTGCTTTATACGCATCTATATAAACTAAAGCGATTCCAGCATCTTCTATTTGTTTAGCTGATTCTGCCTTCATATATTGTTTATAACCAAAAACTACATCTGGTTTTAATTCTAATATTTTCTCAACATTAGGCTCTTTCCAAGTACCAACTATTTCTTTTTCAGTATCATTTGGTAATATTTTTGTAGTGTCTGTTACACCTACTACTTTATCTGCAGCACCTAAACCACATACTAAATCGTATACGCCTGAATTTAATATAGCTACTGTTTCTACATCTTTAGGCACATCTACATATCTTCCATATGTATCTACTACTTTATGTGTTTCTTTATTTCCTTTTTCTGTACTACCATCAGTACTACTACATCCTACCATTGCAGTTACCATTACTAATGATAGCATCAATGATAATTTCTTTTTTAATCCTATTTTCATACTACTCCCCCTATATTTCAAAAAAATAGCCATGAAGTATAGACTCTCTCTAAAGAATCTAAAACCTTCATGGCTTTATTATATATTTATGATAACACTTTACACATTAATTTGTAAATATTTTCCAACCGACTATTTCCACAATTGTATTTAATATTTTAAAATTATATTTAAGATTTTATTTTATATAACTTTTCTCTAAAACTTTCTATTTCATTTAAATCAATAATATCAATTGACCCTCCTTGAAAATCTCCTTCTATATCTCCCATACCTTCTTCTATCCATCCTTCCATCTCTATATAATAATCTTTTAGTTCTTCTATTATATCTTCATCAGCTTCCCATAAATTTCTCTCATAAGCTTCTATTAACCTTCTTGAAATTTCTTCTAAAGCCCAAGGATTGTTTTCTTCAAAAAATTTTCTATTTTCATCATCTAAAACAAAGGTATTTGTTATTTCATCAAATATCCAATCGTCTACTTCATCAGTTGTAGCATCCCAGCCATATACTCTTCCTATTCTCTTTGATATATCTGATGCTCCTTTATAACCATGTCTCTTTTGTCCTTCAATCCACTTTGGATTAAGTAATTTTCCTCTTACAACTCTTCTTATTTCTTCAGATAATGTTCTTACTTCCACACTAGATACTTCTCTTGTATCTCCATAATATGTTTTTACTTCTTTAGTAGAAACTTGTTTTGCAGCTGCTGTTAATCCTCCATGAGCTCCAAAATAAGCACAACATCCTAATAAATCATGTTCATCAGATATTGCTTTATTATAAGTTATATCAATTGTTTTTAGGCTATCATTCAACTCACTATAAGCTTCTTGACCATATTTATTTTTTCCATATGAATATCCATTGTAATATGTGAACACATCTAAAAAGTCATTTTTTTCTTTCCATGCAGATGAATACACCATCATATTTATACCTGATAGATATGTTCCTGGTCTTGTTCCAAATATTCTAGATGATGAATTATTTTCTAGAGTATGTTTTCTTATGTAGTTTTTATCTATTGGTTCATCCAATCTAGAAACCGCTTCAATGGCTCCATCTAATAAATCTACAGAATTTGAAAAATTATCTCTAAGTATGCCTGATATTCTAACTGTTACATCAATTCTTGGTCTATTTAGTTCTTCTAGTGGAATTATTTCAAATCCATTTACTCTACCGTTTTTTGACCATGTTGGCCTTGTTCCTATCAAATAAAGAAGTTGAGCCATTCCTTCACCGTCTGACCATAGTATGTCATTACACATCCAGTAAATAGCAAAGTTCTCAGGATACGTGCCTGTTTCTTCTAAGTATTTTTCTATAACTTTATCACCTAATCTTCTTCCAACTTCATAAGATACTTTAGTAGGTATTCTATAAGGGTCCAGCGTGTAAAAGTTTCTTCCCGTAGGCAAAATATCATCTCTTCCTCTAGTTATAACTCCCGATGGCCCTGCACTTATATATTCTCCATTCATTGCTTTTAATAAAGAATCTATTTCTTTAGATTCTTCTATTCTATTTTTTATATCTATTATTTTTTCTTTAAAGTCTTCTATTTCATCTAGTTTATCTATATTTTTTAATTGATAAACTTTAAAGATATCTATATTATCTAATAAACTTTTATCTTTAATATATAAGTTTATTACTTCTTTGCTTAGTATATCTAACTCAAACAACAAGTTTCCATTAGAGATTTGATATAAATCATTTATTTTTTCTTTGTTATCCAGTAAATCCTTTAGGTTTAATCCAATTAATGATGCTATTTTATTTCTTAAAGACTCTTTATCTAACCCTTCGAATCTTATTATTGAATTAATTAATTCAACTAATCTGTCTCCTTCAGGTATTTTTCCTAAAATATGTTGCCCATCTTGTATTTGAGTATTTTTAATTAAAGATAGTACTTTATGGCACTCTTCTAATATTTTTTCTATTTTGTTATGATGATCACTTATATCTATTTGAGTTTCTAGATTTGCTTTCTTTATTTCCTCAACTATCAAATGTTTTAATAAATGTGCTTGAGTTTTGTCACTTACTTTAACCTTTTCATATTGTTCTAATAAATTTTCCAACTCTATTAACTCATCATAAAGCCCGCCTTGAGTCATTAAAGTTTGCATATGATCTATTATTGTTGCATATGATCTTCTTTTTGCAATAGTACCTTCTGGAGGATTATCAGCATTATAAATATATAAATTAGGTAAGTTTCCTATACATATATCTGGATAACAATTTTGAGATAAGCCTACTCCTTTACCTGGTAAAAACTCTAAATTACCATGAGTTCCAACATGAATAATAACATCTGCCTTATATTTTTCTTCAAAGTATCTATATGTAGCTAAGTATTGATGTGTAGGTGGTGTATGTGGATCATGAAGTATCTTGCAAACAGCTCCATCGCACTTAGATCCAGCACATCCCCTCTTTGGTTGTACACATACTAAAGCATTTTTGTAATTTACTCCTGTTACTACTATTTTATCTTTATATATCATAGAAGGAGATACTCCTTCTATAGTTTCTCCTGGAGGATTACCCCAATTTTCTATCATATTTTCTTTAACTTCTTTACTTAGTTTATTAAACCATTCTATATACTCACCTTTTTCAATTAAGTCTAATGCTCCTCCTTTTTTAATTATCTCCTCTACCGTTGTCCATCTAAATTCAGAGATAGCTTTTTTGTTCATTATAGTATCTACTAATTCTTTACCATCCTTTGGAATATCTTCTAAATCATATCCTAATTCTTTCATTTTTGATAATACTCTTGATACACTTTCTAAGGTATCTAAGTTTGCTCCTCCTCCTATTGAAGCTTCTAATGAGGCGCAAGGATTATTGTTAAGTAAAAATACTACTTTCTTTTCACTATTAGGCTTTTTGTGCAAATTTACATATTTAATAACTCTATTTATCAGTTTTTCACACCTATCGCTTATAGCTACTCTACTTTCCACATTGTCATTATTATCTAATGCTCCAATAAATATTGGTTCTATAACACCTTCTAATTCTGGAAGTGCAATGCTCCATGCAATATCTTTTATAGTTCCATCCCTGTCATCTTCCCATTCTTTAGCTGTCATATATGATGAAGTAATAGGTTGAAAAATAGGACAGTTTAAGGTTATTAATATATCAGTTTTATTAGCATTATCTAAGTTCGTGTAGTTTTTGGAGTCAGAATCTAAAAAGAAACTAGTCATCTTTATTACTGCATCTACTATAGGCTTATTATCTTCATCTATGAAAAATGTTCTAACGGCATTGGCTGTTCCTTTTGCACCTATTTCCTCATTTCTTAAAGTATATGTGAAAATAGGAATAACACTGTATCCTTTATCTTCTATCGCTTTTATAAGTTTTTTTTCTATTTCTATGTTTTTATTTACCCAGTACCCCCTAGAAGTTATTAGTCCTATGGTACCTTTGTTACTTTGCTTTTTATATTTTAAATAATCTTTTGTAGATGCAAATATTTCATTAGTGTCACAATGATATATTCCATCCCATGGAATTTCAATAGGCTCTTTATATGTTATTTTCTCATTAAGCACATCACATAATATGTACTTAATCATATTTATCCAGTTTTCTTCTCCACTATAAGTTATGTATGTGTTGCATTTGCTTGATATTTCTAGTCCTTTTTCATTATTTATAAATAAACTAGATTCTCCTCCTATATAAACTTTAGTGTTATCCATATTATCTATAATGTTATCTATTTCATCCCAGATACTATCTGTAGAGGTCTTATTCAAAATTAATGCATCACAAGTTTCAATATCTTTTATTAGCTCATCTATATCCTGTTTTTCTTCATCTAATAATCTAGATGAATATATTTTTAAATTTGTATATTCATTTAGCCTTGGCTTTAACTTTGATAATATATTATAAGAGCCATGCCACATAATAGCTACAATATTTTTCATACTATACCTCCACAGCCATAAAAGAGTCTATAATTTCTCTTATTTTATTTTCATCTAGTTTCTTTGTTGTTTCAAATGGTAAACTTCTCATTCTATGTAAAAGTACCATATGTGCTACTTCTTCTATATCTTCTCTTTCTACTTCTAGCTTATTATTAAATGCTGCCATTGCTTTTGATGCTTTCATAAGTGTTAAATCGCCTCTATGGCCATCTATATCAAGTGCTATTGAAAGATTAGCATTCAATAATAACATTTCATAACTTATAGTAACATCTTTAACTAAAGTTCTGGCATTTTCTATTTTATCTCTTAGTAATTGCTCTTCTATCTCCCATTTTTTTATGAATTCATCTGGATTCTCTTCAAAATGCGATCTATATTTAACTATTTCAACACGCTTTTGAGGATCTTTTATACCTTTTATCTCAACACTAAATCCAAATCTATCTAATAATTGAGGTCTTAATTCTCCTTCTTCTGGATTCATAGTTCCAACTAATATGAAATTTGATGGATGAGAAAAAGATATTCCCTCTCTCTCAACTGTATTTACACCCATAGCTGCACTGTCCAATAGTAAATCAACTATATGGTCATCAAGCAAGTTAATTTCATCAACATATAAAATCCCTCTATTAGCTTGCGCAAGTACTCCGCTTTCAAATTTTTTAGTTCCAGTTTTTATAGCTTCTTCTATATCTAATGAACCAACAACCCTATCTTCTGTTGCCGACACAGGTAAATCTATTACCTTCATTTTTTGTTTTATAATTTCTAACTTATTTCCTTCATTTACTTTTTTTAAACATTCACTACACATAGTACTTACATCATGCGGGTTGCAATTAAATTTACATCCTTTTACAACTTCTATCTCTGGTAAAAGGTTTGCAATAGCCCTAACTGCTGTTGATTTTGCCGTTCCCTTTTCTCCAAATACTAATATACCAGAGATTTTAGGATTTATTATATTTAATATTAAACCTTTTTTCATAGACTCTTGTCCTATTATTGCTGAAAATGGATATGATTTTTTTGACATTTTTTATTCCCCCCTGAAATTGTTAATGCTATTTACTATTAATTCACTTTTTAAATCATCTATTTTTATA
>OKWN01000670.1_pt1 | contig 12023 bp, 9 predicted proteins | sample 1607151 | NCBI WGS metagenome assembly OKWN01 (sample SAMN07501046, study PRJEB24779) | human gut metagenome | isolation source: stool | host: human infant | place: USA: Pittsburgh, PA | reverse complement strand
TCCTTCAGAGAGAGTGAGGGTGAGGAGAAACTTGCGCTTCCCTCACCCCGGCCCTCTCTTAACAGAGAGGGAAATGGCCCTGATTATTATTCGACAGAGACGTTTTCGAAGTGGTGTTTACCCAGCGGGTCCACAACGTAGCCTTTGACTTCTTTACGCACCGGCTCATACACGGTGGAATGCGCGACGATAAGCGCAGGCGCCTGGTCGTGCATCACTACCTGAGCCTGTTTGTAAAGCTCGATACGCTTGTTGTGGTCTTCGGTGGCGCGCGCCGGTTGAATCAGATCTTCAAACGGCTTGTAGCACCAGCGGGAATAGTTTGAACCATCTTTCGCCGCGTCGCAGCTGAACAGGGTAGCGAAGAAGTTATCCGGATCCCCGTTGTCGCCGGTCCAGCCCATCATCACCGCCTGGTGTTCGCCCGCTTTCGCACGCTTGAGGTATTCGCCCCACTCGTAGGTCACGATTTTGGCCTGAACGCCGATCTTCGCCCAGTCGGCCTGGATCATCTCCGCCATGCGGCGGGCGTTCGGGTTGTACGGACGCTGTACCGGCATCGCCCACAGTTCAACGGTAAAGCCTTTATCCTGGCCCGCTTCTTTCAGCAGCGCTTTGGCTTTCTCAACGTCGTAAGTGTAATCCTTAACATCGTCGTTATAGCCCCACATGGTCGGCGGGATCAGGTTTTTCGCGGCTACGCCGGCGCCCTGGTAAACCGCTTTGATGATGGCTTCTTTGTTCACCGCGTAGGTCAGCGCCTGACGCACTTTCACGTCGTCAAACGGTTTCTTCTCGGTGTTGAAGGACATATAGCCTACGTTCAGGCCCGCCTGCTCCATCAGGTTGATGTTTTTGTCCTGCTTCATGCGGGCGATGTCAGCCGGGTTCGGGTACGGCATCACCTGGCATTCATTTTTTTGCAGCTTGGCGTAACGCACGGAAGCATCCGGCGTAATAGAGAAGACCAGACGATCGATCTTCGGCTTGGTGCCCCAGAAGCCTTCAAACGCTTTGTAGAGAATGCGGGAATCTTTTTGATATTGCAGCAGCTGGAACGGACCGGTGCCGATCGGGTTCAGGTCCACTTTTTCCGGCGTGCCGGCTTTGAGCATGTTGTCGGCGTATTCTTTGGAAAGAATCGACGCGAAGTCCATCGCGAGGTCAGCCAGGAACGGCGCTTCCGGGCGAGTCAGTACGAACTGAACGGTGGAATCGTCCACTTTTTTCACTTCGGAAATCAGCGCCGGCAGGCCCATGCCTTCAAAGTATTCGTAGCTGCCGCCAGAGACTTTATGGTACGGGTTCTGATCGTTTTTCTGACGGTCGAAAGAGAAAACAACGTCGTCGGCGTTAAAATCGCGCGTCGGTTTGAATTCTTTATTGTCTTGCCACTTCACGCCTTTGCGCAGGTGGAAAGTATAGGTTTTGCCGTCCTCGCTGACTTCCCATTTCTCAGCCAGGCCGGGAACGATTTCGGTGGTGCCGGTTTTAAATTCTACCAGGCGGTTATAAATCGGCACTGAGCTTGCGTCATAAGTGGTGCCAGAGGTAAAGAGCTGTGGGTTAAAGCCTTCCGGCGAGCCTTCTGAACAGTAAACCAGGGTTTTTGCCTGTACGCTTGCTGCAACGGTCATGGCTACCAGGCTCAGACCAAACTTCAGCATCCCTGACTTTTTCAAGGAAATACTCATTCTTCTGCTCCAATGTGATGGGTGTTGTGTTGCCCGTCAGACCTTTTTTTGTTTTTTACCCGGTCCGATCGGGGTGCCCGCTGGGCATTGTGAGGATGGGGATTCCTTTCGTAAGGTTGACCAGAAAACAGTGCATATTCTCCGTAAAGGGCCCCTCACGCCCTACAATCTGTCAACAGATTAGGAAAACGTCAATACAGGTCACCGGGATTTACAAGCAGGGTGAGAAACGACAAACAAAGATTAAAAAAAGTTCAGACCACTATTTTCAGCAGGGAAATTTATGCTACCGCCCCGATGCCAGAATAATCATCTTAATAATTTGCAACATCCAGCGGTTATGATTTGTACCAATTCTGTAAAATTAGTTGCTCACTGGCGAAGTAATGAACGATTCATGCTGTAAACGCAGAGGCGGTCAGCTAAAAATGCTGGGAGTATCTATAAGCGGAGGGAAAAGTATCCGCCTTTTTCCATAATAAATTTCAATGGAATATCTCACAAAACAGAGAAGAGCCAATAAAAAGAAAGCTAATTGCGATAAACAAAATAAGCGCTAAAGAAGAGGCGCGCGGTATGGTTAAAAACCACAGCGTTATTATCAGTCACAATAAATACTCTCCTTATCTTAAATTCTTATTTATCCCTGCACCCTCTTTAAAACGCAAAAACCGATGGATGATTATTATGCGGGCGATCTGCGCTACGGCGTCCTTAGCGAACTCTGAGCGTCAGATGCAAAAAAGCCTGCTCATTGAGCAGGCTTTTCGAATTTGGTCGGCGCCAGAGGATTACACGTCACTGCGTGACGCGCCCTGCGGGCCGTTGCTGAAGCAACGTTCTCTCGCTGCGCTCGAGTCGAACCTCTGCCCCCGGAGGTTCTCATCCTCTGAGCGTCAGATGCAAAAAAGCCTGCTCGTTGAGCAGGCTTTTCGAATTTGGTCGGTGATAGAGGATTCGAACCTCCGACCCCTTCGTCCCGAACGAAGTGCGCTACCAGGCTGCGCCAATCACCGAATGCGGGGCGCATATTACTGCCGTGCTACCCCAGCGTCAATACCTTATTAAAAAAAGCCTCGCGATCGCCTGAAAAGCCAGCGGCGCTGGCTATTTCTGCGTCGACGGCGCGCGGCACCAGTTGTTGTTCTGGTTTATCCCGCCGTCTGGCGAGGTGTAACCGAGGCACCCCATGATGGTGTCGTAAAGCTCTACGTGACGGTGCGCGGTTTTATCCTGCGCCTGCTTTTTAAGTTCGGCGAAAGCGCGGGCGTGATCCGGGTCCGCCAGATAACTGTCCGACATCCAGACCATCATCGGTACGCGGAACTGCTCCGGCGGCGCGATGTTGCGCGGTGTGCCGTGCAGATGCTCCTTCTCGTTGATCGACTCGCCATGATCGGCGGCGTAGAAAACAATCGCTTTCTTGTCGCGAACCTGGTCAATCACCTTCGAGATAAAGCTATCGACGTAAAGCACCGAGTTATCGTAGGCGTTAATCAGCTCTTGTTTGCTGCATTTGTCGTCCACGCCCATGCACTCGGGCTGCCAGCGGGCAAAGCTGCGCGGGTAGCGCTGCACATAGTTATAATGCGACCCTTTGGTATGCAATATGATGATATGTTTGCCTTTTTGATGCTCGCTCAGGGAGTTTTGCATCTCGTTGACCAACAACATGTCGTCGACCTGTTTGCCGCGATTACGCGGTTCCGCGCCAATCTGCTCACGATAAGAAATATTGTCGGCCATGGTGTTACTGTAGAACCACATCTCGCTCTGCATCGCATACAGGTCGGAACTGAAGCCAAGCTGTTTGAGCACGGCAAACACGTTCTGTTCTTTAAGGGTGCGCTGCGGGTTATCTTCCGCTCCGCCTTCGCGCACAAACATGCAACGCAGGGAGAGCTTAGTGGCGGTATCGCACGAGTAACCCCGGAAAGCCGCCAGGTTTTTCTCCTGAGAAAGCTTTGGCGTGGTTTCGCGCGAATAGCCCAGCAGGCCCATGTGATCCCAGCGCGTGGTTTCACCAATAATGAACACCATGTAGGTGTCATCGATGTCCTTCGGCGCCTCGTAAGTAAATTTCTTCGCCGGGTTGATCAGCGACTTATTATCGCTTGATTCATCGACCTGCGCCCAGGCATACAGCCCCAGGGCAGAGAGCCAGTTAGAAGGCAGATAAGAGTTTGCCACCACGCCGCCGTAGCTTGGCATATCCACGCCCGAGGTGCGCTCAACGGTTTTCTGATGCATGTCGAGCAGGCGAATCGGCGCCCAGACCAGCAGCCCGGCCACCACCACGACAATGGCGCTTCGCATGCGCTGTTCACGGCTGCGCAGCTGGCGCATCAGGGTGAAACGGCAGCGGTTGCGCCAGATAAGCACCATCGGCAAGGCGCTGACGCAAAGCATCCAGGCGAAGAACTGCCAGCCAACGACCTCTTTAGAGAGATCGATATCGGTGGTCATCACCGAAGCGATAATGCCGTAGCCAATCACCACGTTCAGGAAGGTCATGTAGTAGCTGGCGGCTGCGGAGAACAGCACGATAAGCGTCGTCAAAATACGCCATACGCGCCGGCCGAATAAAGAAAGTATACGTAACAGAAAAAAGGTAACTAAAACGGTCGCAAACAGCTCAACCGCGGCGGAAATCCCTTTCAAGGCAGTAAAATCCTGCGCATATCCATCAAAGCGGCGGAAAAAAACCGCACAGTTAAAGAACAGACCAATATAGAGCGCAAGCAGAAAACTGACTTTCTGCTGCGTCATGGAGAGGATATATCTCATGCAAGCCGCCCCGGCAATACAGGTGCAAAAACGCTTTCCCTCGTTTAAAGAGAAAACTCATACGTAAAAAGGAATCTGAAGATTCTTGTCTTAGACGTGGGCTAGTAGACCATAGCGGCGGAAAAAAGTTAGGAAAAATACGCGGCATTACCCGGATATTTACAAAATACCCGGGCTGGAAACAGATTGTAGTAATTGCTCAATAAGTGAGCAATCAGGTGATGACGTTAAGCTTCACATCAATATTTCCACGGGTCGCGTTGGAATAAGGGCAGACGATATGCGCTTTTTGCACCAGTTCTTCCGCTTCGGCGCGGTCCATGCCCGGCAGATGAATGTCCAGCTGCGCTTCAATGCCAAACCCCGTCGGCAGCGGGCCGATGCCCACTTGCCCTTCGATAAACGCATCCTGCGGCACTTTTTTCTTATCCTGCGCGGCGACATGCTTCAGCGCCCCCAGGAAGCAGGCGGAGTACCCTGCCGCGAAGAGTTGCTCCGGGTTGGTCACTTCCCCACCCATGCCGCCCATCTCTTTCGGTACGCCGAGCTTAACATCCAGCACGCCATCATCAGAGGTTGCACGACCATCGCGACCGCCCGTCGCTTTCGCTTTTGCGCGGTAAACCACCTTTTCTAAGGACATGGCTTTTTCCTTCTGTTGTGAGTGTTACCAAAGGATAGACGCAATGCGCGTATTGTGGGGCGGCGCGCTTTTCAGCCGCTATAAATAAAAAAGCCGCCCCGAAGGGCGGCAGCAAGCCAGGAGACGCCGTTATGCGTGTGCGTGTTCCAGCACTTCACGCTGCGGCTGACGAATCGTTGTGGAAAGCGCGAGCGAGACAATCAGCAAAGCGAAAATGACGCAGAAGGTGACGTAAAAGCCGCCAAACAACGAGGCGATAACCGAGCCCACGATGCTGCCGATGCCGAAACCGAGATAAATCACGCCATAGTTTTTCGCGAGATTATTCAGGCCGAAGAATTCGCTTACCAGCGACGGATAAACGGTAATAGTGCCGCCGAAATTAAACGCTACGCAGGCGATAGCGGCAAAAAAAGTCATTTCATTCAGCGGAGCGAAAAGCAGCGCCGCCATGCCGACCAGAGAAATCACCTGGCCGATAGTAATAACGCGGATACGGGAAATTTTATCGGAGAGAATGCCCAGCACCAGACGGCCCGAAAGGTTGGCGATGGAAATCACCGTCACGGCGTTGGCGGCGGTAGCGGCGTCCAGGCGCACCATCCCCTGAGCGATATCTTTCGCTACGCCAATAACATACAGGCCGCTCATGCACGCTGTCAGGAACATCAGCGCCAGCATCCAGTACTGCGGTTTGCGCATGGATTCCGCCAGGGTGAAATCTGTCTCGCTCACGCCATTGGCGTTAACGACTTTCTGCACCGGCGCATCTTTCATAAGGGTCGCGCCGAAGAGGATCATCACCATCGCCAGCCCGCCCCAAATCATGAAAGTGTGCTCAAGGCCGACCGTCGCCAGCAGATGGCTGTCGATAAATTTAAACCCGAGGCTGCCCAGGCCATATGAGCCGATGGAAAACGCGGAGATAAGCCCTTTACGCTCCGGGAACCACTTCACGCAGTTAGAAAGCGTCAGCAAATAGCCTGCGCCGTCCGCCAGCCCCACCAGCACTCCCGCGCTTAGCCACAGCATCAGCAGGTTACTGGAATGCGCCGTCAGAAACAGGCCAAGCCCCAGCAGCACGCCGGAAGCCATGGTGACGCGCTTCACGCCAAAACGCTCTTGCAGTTTTCCGGCAACGGAAGAAGAGAGCGCAAGCCCGAGGCTCAAAAGCCCAAAAGAGAACGCCACCTGGCTGATGGGCGCATCAAGCTTTTGCGACAGGGAGCTGTTAAACAGGCTCCAGGTATAAACAGAGCCCAGCGCAAACTGGGTCACGATGGTGCCGACCAGGGTTAGCCAGCGGGTGCGGTTGTTCAGTGAAGTGTTCATGGCAGTAATCCCGCAGAAAAATTAAGGAAGTTAACTGCCTCAAACCATAGCGAAATGGCTTTTATAACGGATCGAAAACGGCATGAAATGCAGGCAGGACGGAATGAAATGCCTGTCAGAAGGAATGAATGACCTTGAAACCTGCCGCATGCTCTGAAAGAAAACGTCTATGTAAGTACCCACTTCGCCTACAGGCCGCGCCATACAGGTAAACAAAATGTGAATTGATGTTGTGATGCGGGTAACAAAAATGCATTCCGTTTGCTGCCGCTTTACGCATCATGTGTAACAGGAAAAATGTTGCGGGGCGTTTCCCTCTCTTTTGCCTGAATTCTATGGCGTGCCTGCTTAATACCCCGGAGGCTATCGCGGCCTACCATGAAGCGGGGAAGAGCTGGCGCTGCTGGAGCAGTTAACGGAGTGGCGAGAGGCGGCGGGCCTGACTAAAGCGCAGGTGGCGGCGCGAATGGGCGTCACGCCGCCCGCCATCACGCGGCTGGAGCGTAACGTGACGCGCGCCAGCTGGCTCACGCTAAACGTTACGCCGCGGCTTGCGGGGTAGATATCAGGCTCACCGCGCGCCGCGAAGGCAAGACAGGCAAAGCGCGCTTAAAAACGGGCATTCACGCCAAGGCTGTAGAGATAAACCTCGCCCTCCGCCGTGCCGTCAGCCTGGGAAAGCGAGGCGTAGGCCGCCATATGCCGGTTAATGGGCATATCCGCGCCTACCGTCACATCCATCCAGTTGCCGTCCTGATTGCTTGAGGCGGTCATATGCATGCCGGACTGCGCTTTCCAGATATTTTCGCCGTACTGCTGGTTATAGCTGATTTGCGCCCAGGGCCGCAGATAACCGAGGCGGGAATCCACACGCCAGCCGAATGTGCTGACGCTGGCGTGCCAGAGCTTATCGCTGCTGCCTGCGGCGCTGTCGCCATAATCGTTATAGATAGCCGGATTGCTGCCGTCCCAGCGCCAGCTTGCTACCGGCCCGGTGGAAATCTGCGCCGGCAGCGTGATATTCCAGCCAACGCCCAGCGTCGCCGGGTCCGACGCGCTCTCCTGGTAAGAGAGCACGGTCAGCCCCGCCGCATTGCTCTGGCGCTGCGCGGATTCAATACGTTCGGCGAGAATATCGTTATAGCTGGGCCGCTTATCGTTATCCCAGGTATACCGTTCCGGGCCGGGCGCGTAATTGTCCTGGCCGATATATTCCTGCTGCCAGGCGTGGGCTGCGTGTGAAAAAAACAGACACCACGACAACCACGCCATGCGTTGAATAGCATGGCGCCCACTGCGTAAAGTTGTCATCATCAGGCGACTCCAGAAGAGAGCCGGTTCCGGCGTATTATTGTTCGCTTTATAAACGGATTTGCGTATAACCCTGAGTTAACTATTGTCTCTTTATCCGCTACGTCAAGCAGGGTTAAGCAAGACTTTACTTCACCAGAAACAGAGGACGTCGTTATGCAACGTTGCGGTTGGGTTACCCAGGATCCCCTTTATCTTGACTACCACGATAAAGAATGGGGGATCCCCCAGACCAGCAGTAAAAAACTTTTCGAAATGCTCTGCCTGGAGGGTCAGCAGGCGGGCCTTTCGTGGATAACGGTACTGAAAAAAAGAGCGCATTACCGTCGATGCTTTCACGATTTTGATCCTTCAGCCGTCGCGTTAATGCAGCCTGAGGATGTGGAAAAATTGCTGCTGGAGCCGGGCATTATTCGCCATCGCGGAAAAATAGAAGCCATTATCAATAACGCGAAGGCTTATCTGGCGATGGAAGCCGAAGGCGAAACGTTTTCGAAATTTATCTGGTCGTTTGTGAATAACGAGCCGCAGATTAACCACCACGCCGCGCTTGCCGAGGTTCCCGCCAGCACTGCTGTTTCCGAAGCGCTGTCGAAAGCGTTGAAAAAACGCGGCTTTAAGTTTGTCGGCTCCACCACCTGCTATGCATTTATGCAGGCGTGCGGGCTGGTGAACGATCATCTCACCGGCTGTTTCTGCCACCCGGACTACCGCGCATGATCCGCGAAGGAGAGATGAAAGATATCGAGGCGCTGCTGCCGTTATGGCTCGCCAGCACCACTCTGGCGCACCCGTTTATTTCGCCTGAATACTGGCAGGAAAGCTTGCCGTCCGTGCGCGATCTCTACCTGCCGAGGGCGAGAACCTGGATTGTGGAACGGGGCGGCGAACCCGAGGGGTTTATCAGCGTGCTGGATGAGCGTTTTATCGGCGCGCTGTTCGTCGCGCCGGAAAAGCTTGGCGAAGGCATCGGCGCTGCGTTGCTCTGTCATGCTAAGCAACATTATGACGACCTTAGCCTTGAGGTGTACCAGCAAAACGCGCGCGCGGTGCGTTTCTACCACGCGCAGGGCTTTCGCATTGCTGCAAGCGCCTGGCAGGAAGAAACGCAACACTCAACCTGGATTATGCGCTGGCGGGCGGATCAAACGCCGTCACGTTAAGCGCAGGCCCCTGGTATTTTTCCATCCACACAAGCGTTGTGTTGCCTGCGCAGCCATTGCCAAGACGCGAAGATGGAATATCCAGCGTCAGTACGTTGACCGCGCCGTTTTTACAGATCCCGCCAGCGGATTGATCAAGGTCCGGCCAGGCGCCCTGATGCAGGCAGATGACGCCGGGCTTAATGCCTTCGGTGACGACCGCGCCCGCTAATACCTGGCCGCGCTCGTTCCACACGCGCACCAGGTCGCCGTCTTTAATGCCCCGCGCCTTCGCATCCTGCGGATGCAGCGTCAGCGGTTCGCGCCCCGCCACCGCGTAGCGCTCTCGCAGCTTCGCATAGTTAAGCTGGCTATGCAGGCGGTGCGCCGGATGCGCTGACAGCAGCGGCAACTGCCCTTCCCGCGCGTTGCCCTGCCACTCGTCCGGCGCAAGCCAGGCAGGGTGCGGCGGGCAATCGGCATAGCCATAAGCGGCGATGCGCTCTGAATAAATTTCAATTTTACCGCTGGGCGTTTTAAGCGGGTTTGCCGCCGGGTCTTCGCGAAAGGCGGCGAAGCGAATAAACTCAGCATTCTTCGCATTTTCCGGCATTTCGATAATTTTGTTTGCCTGCCAGAACGCCTCAAACGGCGGCAGCGTCACCTGCTGCTGCGCGCCGCGCTCGCCAGCGATGTTATAGAACGTCTCCAGCCATTCCAGCTCGCTTTTGCCTTCGGTAAAGCGCGCATGGCCGCCTTCTTCCCATAATTCGCTGAGTTGCGCAAAAATATCAAAGTCATTACGCGCTTCATACTGCGGCGGCACGACCTGCTTCATCGGCACCAGATGCTGGTTGCTGTAGTCGCCGGTCATGGTCATATCGTTGCGCTCAAACGAGGTGGTGACAGGCAGCACGATATCGGCGTGCTTCGCCGCGCCTGTCCAGAAACACTCGGAAATCACCACCAGCTCCGGCTTCTGCCAGGCGTTGATCAGCCGGTTGGTGTCCTGATGATGGGTAAAGTTGCTGCCACCCGCCCACCAGATAAAGCGGATATCCGGGAAAGTACGCTGCTCGCCGTTGTGGTGATAAGCGCCGCCGGGGTTTTCCAGCGCTTCGACAAGGCGCGCCACCGGAATTTTTTCTACCGCGTCCGTACCGCCTGCCACAGAGCCTTGCATGGAAGCCAGCACCGCTGCGCGCCGTGTGGGGTTGCCGCCGTTGGCGAAGTGGTAGGAAAGGCCAAAGCCGCCGCCCGGCAGGCCGATCTGTCCGAGCATGGCGGCAAGCGTGACCAGCATCCAGTGCTTTTGTTCGCCGTACTGCTGGCGCTGCATTCCCCAACCCGCCATCAGCATGGTGCGGTTTTCATGGAAAAGCTGCGCCAGTTCGCGAATAGTGGCGGCATCCACGCCGCAAATCTCCGCCGCCCACTCTGCGGTTTTCGCCGTGCCGTCGCCTTTTCCGGTAAGGTAATCGGCGAAAATTTCATAGCCGTGGGCGCAGCGCGCCAGAAACGCCTCATCCTGCCAGCCGTTTTCCACCAGCGTGTGGGCGATGCCGAGCATCAGCGCCACGTCGGTGCCCATGTGCGGGGCTATCCACTCCACGCTGTCGCCAAGAAAATCCACCGTTTCCGAGCGCATCGGGTCGATGCAAAAAATGCGTTTGCCGCTGTTCTTCAACTGTTCGAAATAGCCGATTCCCTGCTCATCAGAAGCGTTCCAGGCGATTTTCAGCGTATTGATCGGGTTGGCGCTCCACAGCACGACAACCTCGCTGTGCTCCAGCACCAGAGGCCAGCTGGTCTGCTGCTGGTAAACCTCGTTGCTGCCCACGACATAAGGCATGATCGCCTGCGCCGCGCCGGTGGAGTAATCCCCCAGATGGCCGGTGTAGCCGCCCGCAAGGCTCATGTAGCGCTGCAACAGCGTCGCCGCTTTGTGCAGAACGCCGTTGGAGCGCCAGCCATAGGAACCGGCGAAAATCGCCGCCGGGCCGTAGTCCGCGCGAATGCGCTGATGCTGCTGATGGATAAGCCGCAACGCCTCGTCCCAGCTAATGCGCACGTACTCATCCTGTCCGCGCACGCCCTGCGGATTATCCGGCGAAGCGAGAAAGCCTTTACGCGCCATCGGGTAACGCACGCGGGTTTTGCTGTGCACCTGGTCCGGCACCGCAGTTTGCAAAGAATTGGGGTGGCGGGTTTCCAGCGCGCCGGTGGAAGAAAAGACGGTTTCGCCGTCAGTTTCCACCACCATCGGCCCCCAGTGGGCGGCCGTGACAATCTGTTTTAAAGGGGATGAGTTGGCCAAAACGGGCTCCTGACTGGCATTTGCAGATAACGTGGCGTGATTGTGGTTAATTTATCGCCACTCGACTCACTATTGCTTACAAAATCGGAAGAGTTCCTGAAATTTTCAACATAAACGCCGGGCATAATCAATCACCGCCGTTATGCACGGCTAAGAAATAAATTGAATAAGGATATGCGATGAAAAAACGCGTAATGATGATTGCCGCTCTGGTAAGCGGCGCACTGGCCGTTTCCGGCTGTACGACTAACCCCTATACCGGCGAGCGTGAAGCGGGCAAATCGGGCATCGGAGCCGGTCTGGGCTCGCTGGTCGGCGCAGGCGTCGGCGCGCTCTCTTCATCGAAGAAAGATCGCGGCAAAGGCGCGCTGATTGGCGCGGCGGCAGGCGCAGCGCTCGGCGGCGGCGTGGGTTATTACATGGACGTTCAGGAAGCGAAGCTTCGCGACAAAATGCAGGGCACCGGCGTAAGCGTGACCCGCAGCGGCGACAATATCATCCTGAATATGCCTAACAATGTGACCTTCGACAGCAACCAGGCAAACCTGAAACCGGCGGGCGCCAACACCCTGACCGGCGTGGCGATGGTCCTGAAAGAGTACCCGAAAACGGCGGTTAACGTGGTGGGTTACACCGACAGCACCGGCGGCCAGGATCTTAATATGCGTCTGTCGCAGCAGCGCGCCGACAGCGTAGCCAGCGCGCTTATCACCCAGGGCGTGGCCGCCAACCGTATCCGCACCAGCGGCATGGGTCCGGCGAACCCTATCGCCAGCAACAGCACGGAAGAAGGCAAA
>OKWN01000659.1_pt1 | contig 12249 bp, 12 predicted proteins | sample 1607151 | NCBI WGS metagenome assembly OKWN01 (sample SAMN07501046, study PRJEB24779) | human gut metagenome | isolation source: stool | host: human infant | place: USA: Pittsburgh, PA | reverse complement strand
CAAGTAGACGCTCAATACCGTCCACAAATTGAGAAAAAAGTACAAGAAATTGAAAAAATTCAAGATCAAACTCAAGCTGAAGCTGAATTCAACAAATCCGTAGCTCCATTGCTTCAAAAAGAAAACGAAGAAATCAACAAAATTGCTCAACCTATGATGCAAGCAATTCACAATGCTGTTGAATCTATTCGCGTTGAGAAACAAATGGATGTAGTATTGGATGATCCATACACAATCCGTGCGGCTGACGCTAACAGCAAAATCGAAAATATTACTAACGAAGTAATTAGCCGTCTTAAAAAATAATATATAACAATGGCCCCTTGTCTGATTTCAGATGAGGGGCTTTTTTATTTAAAGGACTTTTATAGTAAGATAGAGAAATATATTAACAGAAGTAGTCTGTATAGAGATGGCATATTGTTAGTTGTATTAATATTGTCATGTAAACTAAGGGGCGAAATTTGTCAGTTTTATATTCAATAGCTATGCTTGTGATAATATCTAAGCTGTTTTAGAAAGGATTTATTATGAAAGATAGTATTGTGAATGAAGTTATGGAAATGGTCGATACATTCCTTAGTTTAGTTACGATAGAGGATGAGCTTGAAAGACAGTTAGCAGCAGCATATATTTTTGGAATGTTAAATGGGACGGCTCAAAAGGAGTCCCTTACACCAGAGGATGTCCAAGCCTTGATGGTTCATATTGGTATTGATAAACTTACTTATTCAGAGGAAGTTGCTTATCAAATGACGCAATTTGTCATTGATGCCACAGATGAAGAGTTTCACCCAACAGTAAATGCGATTATTCATAGAGGTTTAGAAGGTTATTTTTTATATTCTGACCAAGAATTTGATGCCCTTTCAGAGGATTTTAATGAAGTGGTTCAAGTGGTAAAAGGAGAGCTATAATAGCGAATTAATATATTATAAGAGTTATATAGGAGTTTTCTTTAAAATAGATTAGCTTATTTCAACTAAGGAGTGAGATCTAATGAAGGATTTTAAAGTATTAGCCACAGAACGGTATTCGGTTCGAAAATTTGATACGAAACCTGTAGAGCAGGAGAAGGTAGATATCATATTAGAGACAGCAAGATTGGCTCCTACAGCTCATAATTATCAGCCACAACGACTACTTGTATTAAATACAGCAGATAGTCTTAATAAGTTAAAAGACTGCACAAATGGTCATTTTAATGCGCCTTTGGCCATCATTGTTTGTTACGATAATGCAGTGAGCTGGAAACGAGAATACGATGATGCGGATTTAGGCACTGTAGATGCAAGTATTGTAGGCTCTCATATTATGTTCCAAGTAGCAGATATGGGGCTCGGTACAACATGGATTGCTCATTTTGATCCCGCTAAAGTGCGTACAGCTTATAATTTACCGGATACTATCATTCCTGTAGCTATCTTCCCTATAGGATACCCTCACCCAGACTGCGTACCTGCACCGGGCCATACAAAACGGTCTGATGTAAGTGAGCTAACAATATATAATTCCTTTTAAGTTCTACAAAATGTAAGCTCCACAAAATTATATGCTCCATAAAATAGTAACTATATAAAACGGGCAGCTTACTAAAAAAGGCGGTTAATCAATTACGATTAACCGCCTTTTCTTATAGGGTTTATGTACTAAACTAGTTTTTATTCTGGTTTATGAATAAGGTTTACAACGAATTCGCTGTCTTCAACAAGTGTAGCTTGGATGTAGTTGTCGCCGTTGAATTCTAATACTTGGCCTGGAACAAGTACGTGTTCTTCTGTTTCGTTAAGGAATACTTGTACTTTACCTTTAACTACTGTAAAGATTACGTTAGCTTCTGGATGGTTGTGTTTTTCAACCTTTTCACCAGCTTTGCCACCTTTTTTAACGATTACATAGTTAGGACCTTGGAATAATAAACCTAATTCTTGATTAACTGTGCCTGCCATAATAGACCTCCTAATTCTAGCTTTTATTTTGAAAGCTTACGTTTATACGTAATACGATGTGTTAATACATAATATAATGTATTTATCTTATGGTTACATTATAAATGATATTATTTATCAATGCTGTGCTTATAGCTACAGTTTTGAAAAAATATATATTAAATATAGATTTAAAAAGGGCGTAAAAACGAACGCAAATATTTTCGTTCGTTTTTACGCCCTTTTTATGATATAGTATATAAAAAGGTGGGTGATAATATGCGTGAAACTAAATCCTTAGAATTTAAAGAATCAGTTACTAATACATTTTTAAAAACTGTAAGTGCTTATGCAAATTATGGAACAGGAATAATCCAGTTTGGAATAAAAGATAATGGGGAAGTTGTTGGGATAGATAATCCTAAAGAAGCATGTTTATCTATTGAAAATAAAATTAATGATAGTATTACACCGATTCCAAAATTTAATTTGGATATTGATGAAACTACTAATGTTATAACTTTGACAGTAGAGAAAGGTAAGGATATACCTTACTTTTATAATGGAAAATCATATAGACGTGGTGATAGTGCTTCAATACCAGTAGATACAATTGAATTGAAGCGATTAGTTATGGAGGGAGAGAATCTTTCATTTGATAGTTTAGTTTCTAAACGTCAAGATTTACAATTTACTGTATTAGAAGATGCTTGTAAATCTATTATGGGGATATCTGCATTAACTCGAGATTTACTAATTACCTTAGAATTATATCGGATGAATGAAGGATATACTATTGCTGGTGAGCTACTAGCAGATAAAAATTCATTTCCTGGTATAGATATGGCTCGTTTTGGTGAATCTATAAGTGTTTTCTTGGAAAGAAATACGATTGAACATACATCATTATTAAACTATTATAATGAAGCATTAATCATGTATCGACGTTACTATCAATATAGTGAAATAAAAGGATCATCTAGAAATCAATATGAACGTATACCTGAGACGGCATTTAGAGAGGCTATTGCTAATGCATTGGTTCATCGTGCTTGGGATATACCAGCTCATACTAAAATTTCTATGTTTGCTGATTATATTGAAATTGTATCGCCTGGAGGGTTACCAAAAGGATTAGGAAAATCTCAATATTTAGAAGGTCAAATTTCTATCCTTAGAAATCCTATTATTGGGAATGTATTTTTTCGATTAGACATTATTGAGCGTTATGGTACTGGTATACAACGTATTCAAGAAGCTTATAGAAATAGTGTTATAAAACCACAATTTGATATTTCTGAAAACTCTATAAAAATCATTTTACCTGTCATTGAAGAAAATTTGGATAAATTAACAGCTGATGAAAAGAAAATATATGATGTTCTACAATTTAAGGCTTTGTCTTCTGGAAAAATAGTAGAGTATACTGGATTTGGAAAAACAAAGGTATTACAGATTGTTAATAAATTAGTGAAATCAGGTTTTTTAAGAAAACAAGGTTCAGGACGTGGTACTACATATATTATCAAGTAATTGTAGAATATAAATAATAAGAAAAAAGCGAACGTAAAATTTTACGTTCGCTTTTTGCCCGTTCTCGTTCGTTTATATTTCCTAAGAAAAGGAAATACTCTGTATTTATTAATTATTTTTTCTTGATTGTATATAAACGTGTACCGTTTTCTTCAGTCGTTACAAGTTCAAAGTTAGGATCTACCGCTTTTACAAAGGCTTCGAACCATGTTTGGTATGCAAGTGCCATGAACTTAGAATCAACGCCTGCTGTACGCCAGTAGCCTGCTTGTAATCTGTGATCACCAACCCATGTGAACTCATCTGGGCTCTCAGAAACCACTTGGTCACCGCCATCGCAAGGCATGCCATTTACGTAGAAGTTTTGCAACGCATTGTAAATTGCTGGAGCAGTGTGTTCTTCAAGGTTGTCTTGCGCCACAACGCCACATGCTTGGCCTTGTACAGCGAACGCATCAAGAATAGCTGTTACTACGTTCACAGCTTCATCGCCGGAGTTAGTGTCGAGCAAATCTCTGATGAAAGCTGCTTCACGAACGGATGCGATGTTGATTTGGTTAGCCAACCAGCCATGGATATTGCCGTGGTCGATGATGTTTTCCAGAGGAATGCTCGGATTGATTGGTTCGCCGTATGTATCTACGGAGATAGAGTGTAATTCCTCTGCTAAATCATCAACAACTTTAGTTGTTTTTTCTAAAATCAAGTTTTCACGCTCTACGAGCAATTGAATTTTACGATATAACCAGTAATGGATGTGACCTAAGAATGCGGACATATTAAGCTCCTTTTCGTGCTGTTTCTAACTTCTCTACTAAATCGTATACATTAAAACCGTGAATTTCTGCGGCTTGCCATAATGGCTCAGCTGTGGCAGAAGGGCAGCCTAAGCAACCCATGCCGATGCCTTGCAATACAGGCACAACATTTGGATATGTTTCCACGATGTCGCGAATGATTGTGTCTGGAGTAATAGGAGAACCTACTTCGAGGCGAGGTGCTTCGACTTCAGGATCGTTACCTTGACCAGGCAAGAACACAGCTGGTTCTTCGGATTTGCTTTCAGCTGGAGCACCTTCAAGGTCGCCCAATACAGCTGCTTTGAAAGCCTCTAAGCCAATGCGGTCAATGAATTCGCCCATGCGCTCGATTTGTGCATTTTCTTTATAGTATGCAATGATACGATCTACCAATGCAAGAGCTTCTTTTTCAGTTGTTACCTCAGCGATGAGGTCGCCAATGCGAGGGTGTGCACCGCCGCTACCACCAGCGTATACATTCCAGCCCTCTACAGTACCGATAATACCCACATCTTTCAGGCGGCTTTCAGTACAAGAATTAAGACAACCGGACACGCCGATTTTCATTTTGTTTGGCATTTCTTGAGACAAATATTTGCGCTCAATTTGCATGCCAAGATGTACGCTATCTTGTTTAGCACGTTTACAGAATGTAGTACCAGGGCAGATTTTTACGCTGCGCACTCGGTTAGATACAGTGTACGCTGGCTCCATGCCGAGCATCTCCCAAGCTTTATCTACGTCTTCTGCTTTCAAATTCGTAATCATAATGCGTTGGCTGGCAGTCAATTTTAGAACGGCGCCGAACTCATTGGCTACGTCGATATATTTTTGTAATTGTTCAGGTTGAATGAAACCTCCAGGAATGCGAGGTGTAATTGCATAACGGCGTTGGCCGTTTTTAATGCGTTGTAAATTTGCTGCAATTTGTGCCATATTAAATCCTTTCTCGAGCCCTCTCTGCGGAGAATAGTGGCTAAAACTACTTAGTTAATCTATATAATTCTTTATATATAATTTATACACGCCATTGGGTTTTGTGAAAGCTTCGCACGTATACGAACAGCGTGATGAGATCAACTAGGCGATGCCTCATCAAAACCCGGCGTAACGATCAGTATGGGTATTAAATACTGACCTGATGTTCCTAGTATAAACTATTTTAACACGTAATAATGTAACCTAAGCTACAAAAATGAAAAATTTCAATATTAATTATTAATAGCATAAATGATTTTTGATACTACATAGTGTTATTAAATTTACCCAATTGGTAAATTATTTATTTACATTTGTATTTGAAGAGGTATAATATAATTAACCTACTAGGTAAATTATTATAAATGGCCATTTATATTGTATCAACCATTCACTATGATTTGAGAGAGTCGTTGTCATCCTCTATATGGTGATCGATTAGGACAATATGCTATGGACTTAATCCAGCCCTATCGTTTAATTTTTACTCAATATGGTAATACTGTAGATATTGTAGAAATTCAAGAAATTGTAGATTATCATTGATTAGGAGTGTAAGTAGTATGAAAATTTATAGGAGTAAAACCTTTACAGCAGTCCCACCAGGGATGACTATTAAAGAAGTACTAGAAGATCATCATATGACTCAAAAAGAATTAGCTGTACGCTTAGGGTTAAGTGAAAAACATATTAGTAAATTAATTAATGGAGAAGTGCCTCTAACACAAGATGTTGCTATACGTTTAGAACGTGTTTTAGATATTGAGGCTAGTTTTTGGAACGGTCTAGAAGCTGCATATAGAGAAGCTATCTTAAAAGTAGAGTATGAAAACTCCATTGATGAAGAAATCAATTTTGCTAAGCCTTTTGGTTATGCTAAGCTCGCCCGTTTAGGTATAGTGCCAGAAACAAAAAAGGCAGCGGAGCAGGTTAATAATTTACAAAAATTTTTTGAGGTAGCTTCTTTAAAAAATGTAGATAATGAAATGGTTATGCCCTTAGTATATGAAAATATTAAGGATATGGAGCCAGCTAAAAAGAGTGCGATTTATACATTGGTACAAATCACGAAAGGACAGGCGCGTTTTGTGGAGGTTAATCCTTATGATGCGGAGTTGCTAAGAAAATTTATACCTAAAATTGAGGACCTTAAGAGCGAACCATTAGCTGGTGTGAAAGAGCCTCTTAAGGATATGCTAGGAGCGTGTGGTGTTATTATCGTATATTTGCCAATTCTTGATAATATAACCTCCACATGTATTACGTATTCCAAAGGAAACTCTATTGTTCTTGGTATACCAACGGAAGATACTGATGGTTTTTGGAAGTTATTAGGAGAAGCCCTACATAACTTGGTAGAACGAGATTATCAACGTAGTAATCGCAAATACCGTAACAATGATCCTGTAACTGTGGTGAATTATTGAGCCATATTTTGGTAAGTTTTTAACACCTCTTTTTTGTAAGTTTTTAAGGGCTTATAGCACTTGTTAGAGGTTCCTATTAACGTAAGGACTTTCATAGTACGATGTATAGGATTCTTATCCTGTAACAAAATAGCGTATAATAGACATATAGAATATTACTGATATAGGAGATACAATGAAGGTCCTTTACGATACAATTTTGAAAGCAACATATACTGGTCGCCCGAACCGTTTTGTGGTGACCTTAGATTTGAATGGTGAAAGCGTACTCGCTCATTTACCAAATCCAGGGCGCATGTGGGAGCTCTTATTCACCGGTGTAACGATGTACATCGTGCCTCACGATAAGCCTGATGCAAAGACGAAATACCGCGTAGTGGGCATTGAGCGCGATGGGATCGTAATTATGCTCGATACAAACTACAGTAATGATGTAGCGCAGCATTTGATTGAAAATAAGCTGATCCCTGGTTGGGAGGAATGGCGCGTTGTAAGACGAGAGTATACAGTTAAACTACACGGTACATCATCACGCTTTGACTTGCTCCTCACCAATGATAAGGGCGACGAGTTCTTGCTAGAGGTCAAGTCTTGTACGCTATTCTCTAAAACGGGGGCCATGTTCCCTGATGCCATAACAGAACGGGGTCGTAAACATTTATTACATCTGAAAGAATTACAAAACGAAGGGTACCACACAGGGGTTCTATTCCTCGTGCAATGGGATAGAGCGCAGTGGTTCTTACCGGACTACCACACAGATTTGGAATTCGCTCGTACCTTTAAAGAGGTAGCGCCTTCCTTAGACTGGAAAGCCGTTGCTGTGACCTGGGATGAGACTTTCACCATGCCCACTGTAACACGAGAATGTTCCTATCCAAGTACCATCCTCGATACAGAGGCTCACGATAGTGGCGTGTACGTGATGGTCATGCACCTCGACCATGATCTTGACCTTGAAATCGGCTCTAAAGGGATGATGCATTTTAAAGCGGGCTACTATATGTACGTAGGCTCTGCGAAGGCAAACTTAACGAAACGCATTGAACGTCACAAGAGAAAACGGAAGAAAATGCACTGGCATCTAGACTATTTCCGCGGTCACTGCGAAATGATTGCAGGCCTGCCAATTCGAACTAGCTGGGCTGATGCGGAATGCGCCCTCGCTGATGCGGTACATGGCGTTGCCGAATGGGACGTCCCTAAATTTGGCTGCTCTGACTGCGATTGCAAAAGCCACCTATTTGGGATGACGGAAAATCCGATACACAATCAATCCTTTATGGACGTAGTGGAAGACTACCGAATGAATAAATTGGATGCACTAGTTAAGTGATTGTTGTTGGGGCCCCGTCACATAAGTAGTTTGCTAGATAAAAAAGTTAGACACTTATTCCTTCGCTCCATAGTGACCTAAGTCGCTTATTCATAAGTGTCTAACTTTTTTACAACCCTATATGTGGAATGGTCCCAACAACAAATCACTTTTCCTTTCGCATGGGGCGGGACCCCTACATGGGAAAGGGTGTGAAGTAGAGTATCAACAATCAGCCGATTTATCAATGATTGTGTCTGCATATTTGATAGGAATATTGGATATGAAAGGGCGAAAAGGAGAGAGGGGAGGTTTTGTGTATGAGGTTATTTAGGTGTGTATTGTTGGTTATGGTTGGTATTTGTAGTGTTGTATTGAGTGGTTGTTCGTTTGTGTGGACGACGGAGAATGGCGATCCTGCTACGCCCGAGGATGTTAAGGCTATTGTAGAGAAGGAGTTCAGTGTTGTGCATCCTAATCTTGTCCTCCAGTCTTCTGTAGTGGAGCAGGAAAAGCCTTTCCAGCGAAATGTATATGTTTTTTATGATGAAAGTAATGGGTTTTCTTTTACCACAAATTCTGAGGTAAAGCATCCAACCTTGCCTGCGCCTGGTGGTGAAAGGGATAATAATGCTGATTTTGCTTATTCTCAGGCGTATCTAGTTCATTTGAACTCTTCTTTGGTGGAGAGCGCTAAGCAGTATGGCATGCGGATGGCTACTCATGAGGAGGCGTTGGAGTTAGCTAAATCTAAAGCGACACGTGTTGCTGGCACTAATAAGATACCTCTATTTACGTACGATGAAATCGTTTTTGTAGATAAGTCTGTAAAGGGTGAAGATGTGTTAACCTTTATGAAATCCATATATAGTCTGTATAAACCACAAGACAATCGAGCTCTCTTGCCTACTGAAAGAAGCATAGGCTTTTACTATTTGCCAAAGGGTGAAGAGGATAAAACAAAAGCTAAGTACTTGATAGGTTTTAGGTTTATGGGAAAAAATGATTGGAAAGAAACCATGCTAACTGGGATTGGCAGTACCGCTAACGATACAACTGGTGTGGAACGAGACTTTGCTAGTATTTTAGATCATATGATACAACATGGGGCACATTAACTCACATATGGACATGAAGAAGGACGTGTAGTATAACTACACGTCCTTTTAGCTTTAGGTTTTATTTTGTAAGATTGTTATCTTGTTGATTTTACATTAATTTTCTTCTGGAATTGCATGGCTTTTCTTTTGTGTTTCTTTCATAAAGAGTGCAACAACAACGAGTACTGCTTCGAAGGCAACAACGACGATGTTAAGTGCAATCATGTGGCCCCATGTGCTAGTGAGCCAACCCATGAATGGACCGGAGAAGAAGGATAGGAAGTAGCTAGAGGCACCAACAAGACCTGTAGCAAGACCAATTTGCTTGTGGCTAACACCGTCTTGCGCGATGGTATAACCAAGCACATAAATAGCATGTAGGCCGATCCCCATAATAGCGCCAACGATATATAGCAAAATGGATGTTTTAGGAATAACGTGGAATACTAATAGGCCACAAACTGTGTTTAGTAAGGCAAGTGCCACAATAGTTGGTTTGCGACCAAATTTATCGGCAAAGAAGCCTAGGATAACGCCGGAGAGGCCACCAACACCGTATACCATACCGAAGAATTGTCCTGCTTCTGCAGCACTAAAGCCTTTAAAGCTCATAAATAAGTATGGTCCCATAGATGCAAAGCCCCAATAAGGTATGATATTCAAAATTTGAATGAGAACGGCGAGCCATACGATTTTATTAGTACCTACTGTTTTTACGGCCTCAATGAGATGCATGCCTTTTACATCAGTAGAGCTATCTGTATATTTTTTGCGGAACCCAAAGTAGAGCAATACACCGAATAGAGCCGTAACAATACCCATGTTGAGGAGACCTTGTGTCCAGTCTCCAGTTAAGGATAGGCTATAGCCATAATACGTAGGTCCCACATAGGCACCAATAGAGTAGAAGGTCATCATGAGACCATTGAGCATGGCTCTGGCAGCAGGGAAGATAGAGCCCGCAACAGAATACATAACGATATTCCAAATACCTTCAGCCATACCAAAGATAGCACGGGCTAAACCTACTTGAATAGCATCAGATGCTTTTGTAACAACTGCTGTCATAATACCTAGGAAAATCATACTAGATACGAGTAATCGTTTACGCCCAAATCTATCTGCTAGATAACCTGCAGGAATATCGATGATGGCTTGCCCTAGTGTAAATATGGTACCGATGGTACCTACTTCAATTGGTGTTAATGCTAATTGTGCTGCAATCGCTTTTAAGCCGACACTAAAGGATAGGCGGTTTGCAGAATAGAAGGCATAACCTAATGCGAGTAAGAGTAACTGAACCCATATAATTGTTGGAATTTTAGGGATATGAAATTTTGATTTCGGATCATTCATATGTATCGCCTTTCTACTATTAATATATGGTACAAATGTACATATATAGGAAAAATAAGAATAAAACATTGTTATTTTAACAAGAAACTATATTTTTTGAAAGTAATTCTATAGAATTTATAAGGATTAAGATGTTAGGTTATATAGTGGTTAGAAGCTTTCACAAAAAATCCATAAAAATGCCTATAATATTAGCGTTTAGCCCTTAAAAATGCTATAATTATATGATAATTCTATTATAGTGTTAGTAAAATGAGGTGAGATTGTGGCAGACCAACAATGGTCCCATGGGAATATTCATCCCGTTCAGATTGATAAAGAAATGAAGAACGCTTATATCGATTATGCGATGTCCGTAATCGTAATGCGTGCTCTTCCAGATGTGCGTGACGGCTTGAAACCAGTACATCGTCGTATTTTGTACGCGATGCACGAAACAGGCATGACGCCAAATAAACCGTACAAGAAATCCGCTCGTATCGTCGGTGACGTACTCGGTAAGTATCATCCACATGGCGATAGCTCCGTTTACGATGCGACTGTACGTTTGGCGCAAGATTTCAATACGCGCTACCTCTTGGTAGACGGCCACGGTAACTTTGGTTCCATCGATGGCGATAGTGCCGCTGCGATGCGTTATACCGAAGTACGTATGGCGAAAATTACGCAAGAAATGCTCGCTGATATCGACAAGGAAACTGTTGATTTCATGCCGAACTATGATGAAAGTTTGCAAGAACCAACAGTATTGCCAGCGAAGATCCCAAATCTTCTCATCAATGGTTCCAGCGGTATCGCCGTAGGGATGGCGACCAATATTCCACCGCACAACCTTAACGAAGTATGTAATGGCCTTACAATGCTCATCGATAACCCAGAGGTAACTGTGGACGAATTGATGACACAAATCAAAGGTCCAGACTTCCCAACTGGGGCGCTCATTTTGGGCAGGGAAGGCATCAAAAAAGCGTACTCCACAGGTCGTGGTAGCGTAAAAATGCGCGCTCGTGCAACCATTGAAGAAATGGCGAAGGGCAAGCATAAAATCGTAGTGACTGAGATTCCATACCAAGTTAACAAGGCTCGCGTTATCGAAACGATTGCGAACTTGAGCCGCGACAAGGTTATTGATGGCATCACAGCACTTCGCGACGAATCTGACCGTCAAGGTATGCGCATCGTTATCGAATTGCGTGCTGACGTGCAACCAGATATCGTTCTTAACAAATTATATAAACACACTCAACTTCAAGAATCTTTTGGCGTGATCATGTTGGCCCTCGTGGACGGTCATCCTCGCGTATTGAATTTGAAAGAAGTATTGGGTTACTACTTAGATCACCGTCTCGAAGTAATCGTACGCCGCACTCAATTCGAGCTTAACAAAGCTGAAGCGCGTGCTCACATCTTGGAAGGATTGTTGATCGCCCTCGACCACATCGATGAAGTTATTGCTACAATCCGCAGCTCTCAAACTGACGAAATCGCACGTAACGCATTGATGCAAAAATTCGGGCTTTCAGAAAAACAAGCAGTAGCCATCCTCGACATGCGTCTACGCCGTTTAACAGGCTTGGAACGCGAAAAAATCGAAGAGGAATACAAGGAATTGTTGGCATTGATCGAAGATTTAAAAGCTATCTTGGCTAGCGAAGCGCGTCAACGTCAAATCATCAAAGACGAACTAGAAGATATGAAGAAGAAATACGGCGACCCTCGTCGTTCTGAAATCACAATCGATACGTCCGACCTTGATGTAGAAGACCTCATCGCTGACGAAGAGATGGTTATTACCTTGACTAAACAAGGTTA
>OKWN01000654.1_pt1 | contig 12393 bp, 12 predicted proteins | sample 1607151 | NCBI WGS metagenome assembly OKWN01 (sample SAMN07501046, study PRJEB24779) | human gut metagenome | isolation source: stool | host: human infant | place: USA: Pittsburgh, PA | reverse complement strand
GTTGCTTTGTTTAATGCTTTTGCATATTTTTCTTTACACATTACAAACCCACCTCTAGGACCACAAATTGTTTTTGAACAAGAAGATGTACAAAAATCTGCATATGGTATTGGTGAAGGTATCACTCCTGCTCCAATAAGTCCTGATATATGAGCCATATCTACCATTAAGTATGCACCCACTTTATCAGCTATTTCTCTCATTCTTTCATAATCTATAAGTCTAGGATAAGCACTAGCACCTGCTATTATCATTTTAGGCTTAAAAGCTAATGCTTTTGCTTCTACTTCATCATAGTTTATTGTTTCACTTTCTGGGTCTACACCATAGTGTTCATAGCTAAATATCTTACTTACAAAGTTGGCTGGTGAACCGTGTGTTAAATGTCCGCCATGATCTAACCTCATTGCAAGGATTTTATCTCCTGGCTCAAGTACAGCATTAAATACTGTATAGTTTGCAGTTGCTCCTGAATAAGCTTGAACATTTACATATTCACATCCAAAGGCCTCTTTAGCTCTCTCTATACATAAATTTTCTACTTCATCTGCATGCTCTGATCCTGCTTGATATCTCTTACCTGGAAGACCTTCTTCTGTTTTATTTACAAATACACTTCCCATAAGTTCTAGTATTTCTGTTGGCGCAGAACTTTCTGATGCTATCATTTCTATATTGTATTTTTGTCTTTCTAGTTCTTTTTCTACTATTGCATATAATTCTGGGTCAGTTATTTTTGTTGTTTTTAACATAATTTTTCCCCCTTAAAATATTATTAATATTTGAAAAAGCAATTAAACTATTTTTAACTTTAAACAAAACAGACTATGTTTAATTATTTTTAATTAATTAAATTCTATTAACTAAATAATAATCTTTTTCGCCTTATCTGTCAATTATATTTTATTTTTTTAAATATAATTTAACAGTTTTTGCGTGATGTATATAAAATTCATGATATCTAATAAATATAACTTTAAATAAAAAGCCTGTTACATTCTCATATAACAGACTTTTTGTTTAACATTATATATTCTATTTTAATTTTGATAGTTTATATCCATTTCATCAAGATATGAAAAGTTCTTTATTTCATTACCATCTAAATTTTCTTTATTCATATCAACAGCATTAATTCTACTATTATTATAAGTATTATAATAATAGATACCACTATTTTGACACATACAAGAAGTATATTGAGTAATATCATTTATTCCTTCTGGTGTTACTACAGAATAATTAGACATGGCCACATTATTTAACATATGAAAAAAATCACTAACTCCCTTGATACCATTTTCAACTTCATCTACTCTAGATCTTAAGAATGATATTCTTACAAATCTTGATGTTGTGGAAAAATCACCAGGAAGTCCCCATGATCCTAGCCCTTGTCCCAATGGCTTTAATTCCTTCTTAACCCAAGTTGTATTTTCAGGTTGTTTAGAACTCGCTGATATATATTGTCTTAGATTTGTAACATGCCAATCAAATGTGGGAGAATTAGTTAATGTACTTATATTATTGTCATAAACCTCTAATTTTTCCTTAGTTTTTTCAATGACTATACTTTTACCATTTGTATCAACTACCATCCAATGAAGTGTAGCTAATCCAGTTTGTGGATTTATTGTCTTACCTACTATTTCAACGTTATTAAATGCCTCCTTAACTTCTTCTGTTGTTTCAAAATTACCCAATATCCATGGAATAATATCATGAGGTGCTAAATTAATCTTCCCTTCTACTGCATCATTTTCATAGTATGCATATTCAGGAAAATTAAGCCCAGCACAAGCCAAACCTTTTTCATTCATACCATCAGCAAACATTGGATGATTATCAATAATCGTTGCCATTCCTATCATTGCATATTTAACATTTTCAATCTTATCAGTTACTACATTCTTGTATGCGAACTTTCTAGGAACTAGATAAACTGATTGATTAAAGTTATACTCTAAATCCATATTCCTTCCAAATAAATAATTTCCATCTTTTGTTCTTAATGATAGAGCCGTACACATATGATAAATTTCCTCCTTCAATAAGGTTCTATTTTCATTGCATATTTTTTACTATTTATTTGAAATTAATTCATATAACTTCTTTTTTCTATATTAACCCTTTACGGTTACCTAATTTTCAATATTATAATTACTCTATTTCTCGGAAATCTTTTAAAGCATTTTTTAGATAAGCTTCCTTAATAGAATAATCTTGACTTACAGTCCTTCCAAGTGCATCTGCCTTTGCTAATAACACTAAATCTTCTGGACAAACTGACCTAGAAAATAACTTTCTAGTACTTTTTAATTTACTATTTTGATTTGCCAATTGGTTTGGCTGCATATGAAATTCTGTCATATTTAATACATAATTTCTAAATTCATCATCTTCTTTTTTACTTATTCTATTCAAAAATTTTCTAACTAATTTTAAACCTATTCTTTCGTGATTATACGAAATTATTTTTCCATCTTCTTTTGTCCTAGTTGTCAAAACTTTTCCAAAATCATGGCATAAAGCTGAGTACATAAAACCAAGTGGGTTTGTAGCTTTATCTTTTAATTTAGCAGCTTCATCTATCACCATCATGGTATGGTTAAATACATCTCCCTCTGGATGATGAATAGGAGATTGTATAACTCCTATCAAATCATTTACTTCTGGAAAATCATCTTTTAATTTATTATTTTCTTTTAACTTTTTGAAATATATTGATGGTTTTTCATTCGTCAATAATACTCTTTCAAGTTCCTTTTTTCTATCTAAATCTCTTGTCATAATTTAAAGTCGCCTCATTCATAAAAATTATTGTTATAAACTTTTCTATTTCTATTATAATATTTTTTATTTACTTTTAACCATTAGATATTGCTAATTTATTTATCTCATTAATATCAGTTCCTGTAATTACTAATATATCATCCTGAAGTATTTGTGTTGAACCTTTTGGAATAATTATATCTCCGCTTCTCTTTATCATTACAACAAGAATTTCATCTGGTATATTAGCATCTACTATTGTTTTATTGGCAAAATTACTTGTAGCTCCCACACTTATCTCCATAAGTTTCGTACTCTTATCCTCTTGATACATTCTTAGCTTATCAAAATTATTTCCAGTAACAACTAGTATATCTCCTGGAAGGATTATAGTTGATCCCCTTGGAACAAATACATCTCCTTTTCGTTTTATCATTACAATGAGAATATCTTCTGGTATATTACTATCCATAATGGTCTTATTGACAAGGTTACTATCATCAGTAATTGATATCTCTATTAGTTTTGTACTTTTATCTTCTTTATAGTCATTAAATGTTTTAAAAACTGAAGATTCATTATCTATTAAATCTAGTTTTAATGCAATCTTTGGTATTAATGTTCCTTGGACTCCAACTGAGAATAACGCTATAAAAAATATAATATGGAATATATCACTATAAATTGGAACCCCATAAGTTACTGCAAATATAGCAAAGGCAATAGATGCAGCCCCTCTAAGTCCTACCCAAGATATAAATAGTTGCTGTTTAAATGGTATCTTAAACCAACTTAAAATACTAAATGTAGCTATTGGTCTTGCTATTAATATCATAAATATGGATATCTCAATTCCCTCTATCAACACATTAGGTATCTTAGACGGATAAGATAGTAAACCTAGTAAGAAAAATAACGTTATTTGCATAAGCCATGATATACTATCAAAAAATTCAAATATACTTTTTTTATGAGGAACTTTACTATTTCCAATTATTATTCCACCTATATATGCGCTTAAATATCCATTTCCACCAAATAATTCACTTAGTCCATAAGATAAAATTGCAATTGCTGTTACAAATATTGGGTAGAACCCATCTATCTCAAAATTTATATGCCTCAATAAATATATAGTCAATTTTGATAATACAACTGCAGATATAATACCTACTGAAACCTGACTAAATAGCATTGGAAATATGCTTGAAGAACCCTGATTAGACATTAATGAAAGAATTATTATAGTTAACATATAAGCAAAAGGATCATTACTTCCACTTTCAATTTCTAGTATGGATGCAATAGAACCTTTTAAATTTAATTCTTGAGAACGAAGTATAGAAAATACTGAAGCTGCATCTGTAGATGCTACTATAGAACCTATGAGAAGACTTTCTAACAATGTAGTTTTTAATATTACATAACAAAACATACCAGTAAGGCCTGCTGTAATAACTACACCTAATGTTGACATTAACATTGATGGAATAGCAACAGGACGCGCCATATGCCAATTGGTCCCAAATCCACCAAAAAACATTATAAAGATAAGAGCTAAAGTACAAATATTTTTTGTTAATTCGAAGTTATTATAATAAATCCCCACTAACCCATCCGATCCGAATAACATACCCAATACTATAAATATTAAAAGTATCGGAACTCCAAATTTATATAATACTTTACTTGATGTGATACATATTAATATTACAAATGAACATATAACCATCAATTCTATCATATTATTCCCCCTTTACTATATATTTTTTATATTATATATTTATGATATAATTTAAAATTAAAGTCGACTTACTAAAAAGTGTAATTTACATTTTTATAACTGTCAATTTTAATCTTTATACCTTAATATAAAAATTATTGCTATTTAAAATTTCTTATTTTAATATTTAAGTGATATAATTATATTGATAAATAAATTTAATAAAGGTGATGAATTCATGAAAAAAAGTAAAAAAAATATGGATGAATACATAGCTGAATTAGAAGATTACTACGAGGCAGCTGGAAAGCAAGATGATTTTGAACGTGATATAGACGGAAAATCAGACAAGGAAATTTTAGATTTATACAATAACATTTTTAATAATAATGACTAAATATTTTAATATACAAAAGACCTCACATTTATAAAATGGAGGTCTTTTTCATTGCAGAGAATATTAATTTTTAGGTTATATTTTTAAGGAATCACTAATTAAACTAATTTTATACTAGTACTTTTTCTTCTTTTTTAACTTTTTTAACTACTTTTGTTGATGGATATATATTTTTATATATCTCATGTAACTCAGTTACTAATGGTAATCTTGGGTTAGCTGGAGTACATTGATCATCAAATGCATCTAAAGCTAATTTTTCTATTGCACTAAAGTAAGTTTCTTTATCTACGCCGCACTCTTCTATAGACATTGGCATGTTTAGTTCTATCATTAAACCTTTTATAGCTTGAACTAAACTTAAAACACCTTGCTCTACTGTATCAGCCTTTAATCCAAGAACTTTAGCTATTTCAGCATACTTCTTGTCAGCTACGAATGATTTATATTTAGGGAATGCAGCAAATTTAGTTGGCATTTGAGCATTGTATTCTACTACATGTGGTAATAATATTGCATTAGCTCTACCATGTGGTATGTGGAATTCAGAACCTAATTTATGAGCTAATGAGTGGTTTACTCCTAAGAAAGCATTGGCAAATGCCATACCTGCCATACAAGAAGCATTATGCATTTTTTCTCTAGCTTCTCTACCTTCAGCAGTATTTCCACCTTTATATGATATTGGTAAATATTCAAATACCATTTGTATTGCTTTCATTGCAAGAGCATCTGTATAATCAGTTGCCATTATTGAAACATAAGCTTCTATAGCATGAGTTAATACATCAAGACCTGTATCTGCAGTAACAGCAGCTGGTACAGACATTACAAATTGTGGATCTATTATAGCCACATCTGGAGTTAACTCATAATCAGCTAAAGGATATTTTATATTATTTACTTTGTCAGTTATAACTGCAAATGAAGTTACTTCTGAACCTGTTCCTGAAGTAGTTGGAATAGCCACCATTTTAGCTTTTCTTCCTAATTTAGGGAACTTGAATACTCTTTTTCTTATATCAGCAAATTTAAGTCTTAAATCTTCAAAGTCTGCTTGTGGATTTTCATAAAATAACCACATACCTTTAGCCGCATCCATTGCAGATCCTCCACCTAAAGCTATTATTGTATCTGGATTGAATTTTCTCATTGCTTCGGCACCATTTAATACTGTATCTACAGATGGGTCTGGTTCCACATCAGCAAATACTTCTATCATAACTGGGTTTCTTCTTTTTCTTAATTGATAAGCTAATTTATCAGCGTACCCAAGTTGAACCATCATTCTATCAGTAACTATCATCACCCTTTCAACACCTTCCATCTTTTCTAGGTATTGTATTGAGTTCATTTCATGATATATTTTTTCAGGAATTTTGAACCATTGCATATTAACTCTCCTCTTAGTAACCTTTTTAACATTTATTAAGTTTACAGCTGATACGTTATCTGTAGTTGAGTTGTTACCCATTGATCCGCATCCTAAAGTTAGAGATGGAGTATTTACATTGTATAAATCTCCTATAGCTCCGTGAGTAGATGGTGCATTTACTAGAAGTCTTCCTGTTCTTACTCTTTGAGAGAATTCTAAAATTACATCATCATTGTTTGAATGTATAACAGCTGAATGCCCAAGTCCTCCGAACTCTGTCATATCAACACATCTTTGTATCCCTTCTTTAGCATCTTTAACTTTTATACAAGCCAATACCGGAGATAATTTTTCTTTTGATAATGGATAATCTATTCCTACTCCCTCTATTTCAGCTACTAATATTTTAGTATCTTTAGGAACTTCAAATCCTGCCATTTTAGCTATAGTATATGGACTTTGTCCTACTATGTTTGGATTTAATGTTTTAGTTTCAGGATTTATAACTGTTTTTTCTAATAATTCTTTTTCTTTTCCTTCTACAAAGTAGCAATTATAATGCTTAAGTAAAGCTACTACTTCGTCATATATACATTCTTCTATTATAACTGCTTGCTCAGAAGCACATATCATTCCATTATCAAATGATTTAGATAAGATTAAATCATTTACTGCTTGTTTTATATCAGCAGATTTTTCTATAAAACAAGGTACATTTCCTGCTCCAACTCCAAGTGCTGGTTTTCCTGCTGAATAAGCAGACTTAACCATTCCAGGTCCTCCAGTTGCAAGTATTAATGATACTCCTTGGTGCTTCATCAATGCTGCCGATGCTTCTAATGATGGAATTTCTATCCATTGAACACAGTTTTCTGGTGCTCCAGCTTCTATAGCTGCATCTCTTAATATTCTAGCAGCCTCAGCTGAACATTTTTGAGCTGATGGGTGGAAACTGAATATTATTGGATTTCTGCCTTTCATAGATATTAATGTTTTGAACATTGTAGTTGAAGTTGGATTTGTAACAGGTGTTACACCAGCTACTACACCTATCGGTTCTGCAACCATCATATATCCATCTTCTTCATTTTCTTCTATTACCCCAACTGTTTTTGTGTATTTTATATTATTATAAATATATTCTGTTGCAAACATATTTTTAGTTACTTTATCTTCAAATATTCCTCTTCCAGTTTCATTTACTGCTAATTGAGCAAGTTCTATATGTTTATCAAGACCCGCCTTTGCCATAGCTGCTACTATTTTATCTGTAGCTTCTTGATCTAACTTTAACATTTCTTGTTTAGCTATATTCGCTTTTTCAACCAACTCATTAATCATATTTTCAACATTTACCTCTTGGTTTGTAACCTTAACTTTTTTTGTTTCTTTACTCATTTCGAAACTCCCCCTATATAATATAATGTTAATAAACCTTGTTATATTTTTAACAACTTTTCATAATACATATGATAATTCATCTTCTTTTCACTGTCAATACGCTTGTTAAATTTTTATCAAATTAATATATAAAACTTTACTAATATATATAATACTTTTCAATATATCTTATAATCTCATTTCTAAAATGCTTTTTATAACCTCTGAAAGATAACCTCTTTATTAAGATTAAAATTCTTACTAGTTTATTTTTAACATTTTTTTAACAATCAGTCACATTATATCTAAACAGTATATCTAAAATTATTTAAATTTAGTATTTTTCTCCCTTAATTTTTTATTGAATTTAGACATAAAAACTTTTAAACTATATATATTATTGTTAAAAAATATTCTAAAATTTTTTAGTATGCAACAGGAGGAATTATGAGTTATAAATTAATTGCATTAGATATTGATGGAACTTTAATCAATAGTTCACACCAGCTTACAGAAGGTGTAAAAAAAGCTATAAAAGAAGCAAAAGAAAAAGGTGTCAAAGTAGTTCTATGCACTGGTAGACCATTAAAAGGTGTCGAACAATTCTTAGAAGAGTTAAACCTTAAAGAAGAAGGTGACTATGCTGCTACTTTCAATGGTGCTTTAGTTCAAGATACATTTACTAAAAGCCCTGTATCTCACTTAACACTTAAGTATGAAGACTTAGTTGATTTGTATAATTTAAGCCTTGAAGTTGGGTCTAGAAGTCATTTCTATGATACAAAAACCCTTTATACTTTTAATAAAGATATCAGTGATTATACAGTATTAGAGTGTAACTTAACTGGAGTTCATTTAAATGTTACTACATTAGATGAAGTTCCTAAAGATATTGCCATGTCTAAATTCATGATGATAGACCATCCCGAAATATTAGATGAATGTATAAAAAAAATTCCTAAAGAATACTACGAAAAATATACCATAGTAAGAAGTACGCCTTCATTTTTAGAGTTTTTAAATGTAGGTGCAAATAAAGGTAGTGGTATATCTCTTCTGGCTAAAGAACTTGGTATAGATAAAGATGAAATAATCTGTGTTGGTGATGCAGAAAATGATAAGCACATGATAGAATATGCTGGTCTTGGGGTTGCCATGGGAAATGCTACTACAGAAATAAAGGATTTGGCTGATTATATTACTCTTTCTAATAATGAAGATGGAGTTGCTCATGTTATAAACAAATTTATACTAGAAGAAAGATAATGAAAAAGGAATTGCTTAATATAACCTAAGTAATTCCTTTTTCTATGCGCTTATAGACATAAACATTGAATAATTGTAAAATACTCCTTGTCGTAATTTATAAAAAATATATTTAAAAAGAGTACCTATTATGGAGAGTACTAATTCTATAGACATATATAAATTATTTTTGGAAAATATACCTTATCCTGTATGGATACAAGGTATTAATAGAAAAATAATCTTTATAAATGATCATTATGAGAATCTATATAATGTAAATGCCAGCGATATAATCGGAAAGAAAACTATTGATGCAGTATCTAAGGGAAAAGCTAATATTTATAATGAACAACTAAAAAAACCTTAATTACAAAAAATTGACTATGTCTGAAGCTCTTATCAAAGATTCATATTTTAGATCATATGTATTTCCTATTCTTGATAAAAATCAAGAGGTACAAGGTGTTGCAGGTATAGTTATTGATATAAATGAGAAAAAACAAAAACAACTAGAATTGATACACTTCCTTAGTCAATCTTCTACAAAGACGAAATTTCCATATACCTTGGCTATAATAAAGCATTTTCAGATAACTTTAAAAATCTACATAAATACGATTTGTTAGCTGATAATAGTATATTAAAAAAACAGACTTAGATTTAATGTCCGAAAAACATAAAGTTATGAATTTCTACAGGCAAGATAAAGAGGTTTTGAAAACTAAAAAAATAATTAGCTTTGAAAAAACTGCTATAAGCACCCTGATGGTCATATAGTAATTGAAGAAAGTGTAAAAACACCAATAATAGATGACCATGGGAATATAAGTGGCATAGTTGGAATTTCAAGAGATATCACTCAACATAAAGTATTAGAAGAAAAATTAAGGTATTTGAGCGAGATAGATGTACTTACAGATCTTTATAATATAAATAGCTTGGAAGAAAAAAACTTAGAAACTAAGGAACTTGCTCAAAGAGTAACTAAATATGCCCTGGATTTAGAAGAAAAACTAAACTTTAAGATTTCCGAATTAGATGAATTAATTTTAGTAGCTACCCTACATGATATTGATAAAATAGGTATTTGTGAAGATATATTACTAAAATCTAGTTCTCTTACTAATAAGAATTTGAAATAATGAAAACTCACCCAGAAAAGAGATATCGTATTATAAACGCTTCTAATGAGCTGTATACTGTAGCAAAAGGAGTGATTACACATCATGAAAGATGGGATGATAATGGCTATCCACTTGGATTAAAAAAAAAAGAAATACCTTTAGTATCTAGAATAATTAATATTGCAGACTCTTTCGATGTTATGACTAATAATAGGCCTTATAAAAGCGCTATGAGTAAAAATAAAGCAATAAAAGAACTTGAGAAATGTGCTGGAACACAATTTGATCCTACCTTATTTCAATCTTTTATAGAATATATTAATGATATAGGAGAATAATTCCCCTATATCATTAATATATTTATGCTAATTCTGCTTTTTCAATATCCTTTTTAATTATGGACTTTTTATAGTAAGTTCTAAATAAAGAAGAAACAACTATAACGCCAAGAGCTATAGATCCACTAGCAAATAATACATTTGCGCCTGTTGTGAAAGCTTGTTGGAAGTCTCCTTCTATAACATAAGACATTGTATTATATAATCCAAGACCTGGAATTAAAGTTATTATACCCGGAACAACAAATAAAATAGTTGGTTTTTTCATTTTCCTTGCCAATACCTCACATAACAAAGCTGCTATAGATGACGCAATAAAGTTCGAACTCATCATATCAAACCCTATTCTCATTAAAAGTACATATATAATCCAAGATGTCATTCCAATAGCTCCAGATATATATAATGTCTTTTGGGGAGAGTTTAAAAATACAGCAAAGCCAACTGCTGCTAAATATGAAAATATTATGTGTATATAAAGTGGCATCCAAATCATTATAATAATCCTCCCCATTTCACATATGAGTTCATAGAAATACCTACACCAACCGCTATGGCTGTAGCAATTATTCCTGCATCAATTGCTCTACCAACTCCAGACATTAGTTCTCCTGATACTAAATCTCTTATAGCTTTTATAAATGGTACTCCTGGCAAAAGTGGCATTATGGAACCAACTATCAACATTTTCGGTGTATCTAGGATTCCAACTTCAACTAAGCCTATACCACAAATTCCTATTATTATAGATGCAACTAATGTTGCAAATACAGGTATATTACTTACTTTTTTCACTTTTTCAAAAGTAATCATTGCAATTACAGATGTGATAAGCGTCAACATAAATGTAAGTACATTGTCCCCACCTACTAATACGGCAAAACTGGAAGATCCTATAGCAGTCCAAATATTCACTGCTTTTTGGGTATGAGGTGGCTTGAATTCTAAATTCTTTAATTCATATATTGCTTCTTCAACAGGCATATCTACATTGCTAACGAATTTCCTAGAGAAATCATTTAGTACATCAATTACATTTAAATTAATACATCTACTTTCTATTACCTTCATAAAAGTATATCCATCAAATCTATCATCAGATACTATGATTGTGTTAGGTGCCATAAATACATTTATATGAGAAAATCCCCTTGATTTACAAATCCTTTTCACAGTATCTTCAACTCTAAATGTTTCTGCCCCGTTTGCAAGCATTAATTGTCCTATAAATGTGGCTAATCTTAGCACATCTTTTTTATATTTGTGATTATTTTTTTCTATCATAAACATACTCCTCATGTCTATTATAATTCTACTAGAAATAGATTATATCATTTCATTTTCAATATATAAAGAGAAAATTTATTTATTTCAATATAATAATTTTATACAAATATTTAAAAAGGTATTGATAAAAAATCAATACCTTTTCTTAGTTATATAATTTTATAATAAATAATTAAACTTATTAATTATTTATATATTTTTCAAAGACATATCCGAAATCTTTATTATTATAAGTCTCTCTTATATCATTCATCCAACCAAAATTAAACTTAGTAATTTCTTCTATCATAGTAGCAGCATTACCTTCTACATGACCTCTGCTTATGGCATCATTAGCCATATCTAAACTTTTCATCCCATATTCATAAGATTGTCTATTCTTATGTTGGATTTTTCCAATTTCAAATAAAGCTTTATATAAGTCTTTTAGTTGCTCTATTTGTTTTTTATCAACATCTATACTAAAGTAATTATCTGCAAAACTAAACTTAATTTCCACATCTAAATCTACTGTTCCTGCAGTTTCTAATGTTACTGAATGAACATTTTCACTACGAAACTCATGTCTTTTTACTACTCTTTTTTTACTTACAGCAGATGCACCATCTACATGTATTAGACCTCTGTTCGTAAATACGTATTCATCTGATTTTGATTTTATAACAAAGTAGATTTTTTCACCATCTTCATTCATTATGTAGTCATCTCCATCAACTTTGTTAAAGTCATTTGGATCTATTATCTTACCT
>OKWN01000652.1_pt1 | contig 12424 bp, 8 predicted proteins | sample 1607151 | NCBI WGS metagenome assembly OKWN01 (sample SAMN07501046, study PRJEB24779) | human gut metagenome | isolation source: stool | host: human infant | place: USA: Pittsburgh, PA | reverse complement strand
TGATGAAATCAGCGTAGTAGAGCCCACTCAACCACTGCGTCTTGCTCGACAATCCAAAAATAATTGAGAGGCTAGGATTTTTGTCCCAGCCTCGTTTTTTTCTTGGATCAATTTGAAAAGAAGCGGACCGATCTAAGAGAGGTTGGATGGATGAACACAATGAAAACTTTATGAAAATTTCACCATTTCGGTTGACAGTCTTGAAAAAAAGGAGTAGAATAACCCCTGTTTTATGAAAAGAGGCAGGGAATCCCCGGCCTCATGATCTTTTTTCAAGGAGTTTTTTATGTTTTCAACATTGAAAAAATGGTTTATTGGCCGTCCGTTGAAATCTGGTGCAGAAGGTGAAGGTGGATTGCTAGGGAAAATGCAGGCCTTGGCCATGCTCTCTAGTGACGCGCTTTCTTCTATCGCCTACGGTCCAGAGCAAGTTATCCTGGTCTTGATGACCGTTTCAGCGGGAGCCATTTGGTGGTCTATTCCGATTGGGATTGTGGTCCTGATTCTCCTAGCCAGTTTAACGATTTCTTATCGCCAGGTCATTCATGCCTACCCTCAAGGGGGAGGGGCCTACATGGTGACTACGGAGAACTTGTCTCCCAAAGCGGGTTTGATCGCTGGTGGTAGTCTCTTAGTCGACTACATGCTGACGGTAGCAGTATCTGTTTCTTCCGGTGCAGATGCCATCACGTCAGCGATTCCATCTCTTCATCCTTATAATCTTCACATTTCCATTTTGTTGGTCTTGATTTTGATGCTGATGAACCTTCGGGGGCTACGCGAATCAGCTACATCCTTGATGATTCCGGTCTATCTGTTCATTGTCAGTACCATTGCCTTGATCGGCTATGGTGTGATCCAAATCTTGACGGGTCACTTGGCCTATAACGCAACTGCTCATGTGGGTCAAACCATTTCAGGGGTTAGTGTCATTCTCTTATTGCGGGCCTTTACGAGTGGATCGGCTTCACTAACAGGGGTTGAAGCCATCTCCAATTCGGTTCCTTTCTTTAAGAAACCAAAAGCAAAGAATGCAGCCTCTACCTTGACCATCATGGCTTTGATTTTGGGGATCATGTTTGCAGGGATTACCTTCCTCAATTACTGGGTGGGTGTCGTTCCGGCAAAAGGGGTAACAACTCTAGCCCAAATGGCCCAAGCCATCTTAGGGAATTCCCCAGTCGGACAAGCCTTCTTTTACGTCTTCCAATTATCAACAGCCTTGATCTTGGCAGTTGCGGCTAATACCGGTTTCTCAGCCTTTCCAATGTTGGCCTTTAACATGGCTAAAAATAAATACATGCCACACATGTATATGGAAAAAGGGGATCGTCTGGGCTATTCTAATGGGATTTTGACCTTGGCGATTGGTGCCATCGTTTTGCTCTTGATCTTTGATGGGCAAACAGAAAGCTTGATTCCGCTTTATACCATCGGGGTCTTCATTCCTTTTGCCCTTTCTCAAACAGGGATGGTGATCCACTGGAAACGCCAATATCAAAAAGGATTTCTTAAGTATTCGCTTGCCAATATCCTGGGGGCAGCCATCTGTTATGGGATTGTCTTGATCCTCTTATTATTCCGTTTGCGTGAGATCTGGCCCTTCTTCCCTATTATTGGTCTCTTGCTTTGGATGTTCTTGAGTATCCGTAATCACTATGATAAAGTTGCAGCCCAATTGCGCTTGGGAGGTAAGATTGAAAAGACAAGTTATGCGGGCAATACCGTGATTGTCCTTGTTGGGAATGTCACTCAGGTAAGTGTGGGAGCTATGAGTTATGCAAATAGCCTAGGAAACGATGTTATAGCTATGCATGTCTCAACGGAAGAAACCAAGGTTAAAGACGCTGAGGTAGCAGAAGAATTTAAGCGGTATTTCCCTCATATTCGCTTTGAAAATGTCATGACCAGTTACCGGGATATTATCCAGCCAACGGTTGAATTTGTCTCAAAAGTAGCTGAGGAGGCCAAGGAAAAAGGCAACACCGTTACAGTCTTAGTCCCTCAATTTATCCCTAAAAAACATTGGCAAAATATTCTCCACAACCAAATGAGTTTGAAATTGAAGTATGCACTTCGTTGGCATGAAGAAGTGGTTGTGGCAAGCTATTCTTACCATTTGTCTGAATAAACACCGTATATAGAAAAGATGTCTGCTTGAGCAGGCATCTTTTTGGATTTTCTTACACGAAAAAAACCACTCGAAAGTCTTGTAAGATACAGCCTTGATCTTGAAAAAATGTTTAAAAAATGCTAAAATAAAAAGAACATTTTAGATTTTGAAAAATTCAAAGTAAGGAAAAAAATGGCAAATTTATTAAAAACAATTATTGAAAATGATCGAGGCGAAATCAAACGCCTTGAAAAAATGGCTGACAAGGTCTTTTCTTATGAAGACCAAATGGCAGCTTTGACGGATGACGAATTAAAAGCGAAAACAGTTGAGTTTAAGCAACGCTACCAAGATGGTGAGTCTTTGGATGATCTCTTGTACGAGGCTTTTGCAGTTGTTCGTGAAGCTGCAAAACGGGTTCTTGGTTTGTTCCCATACAAGGTTCAGGTCATGGGGGGAATCGTCCTTCACCATGGTGACGTTCCAGAGATGCGTACAGGGGAAGGAAAAACCTTGACTGCGACCATGCCGGTATACTTGAACGCCTTGTCTGGTAAAGGGGTACACGTTGTTACCGTCAATGAATACCTGACAGAACGGGATGCGACGGAGATGGGAGAACTTTACTCATGGCTTGGCCTTTCAGTAGGGATCAACCTTGCGGCAAAATCTCCAGCTGAGAAAAAAGAAGCTTATCTCTGTGATATTACCTACTCGACTAACTCAGAGATCGGGTTTGACTATCTTCGTGATAACATGGTTGTTCGTGCTGAAAACATGGTTCAACGTCCATTGAACTATGCCTTGGTCGATGAGGTAGATTCGATCTTGATCGACGAAGCTCGTACACCGCTGATCGTTTCTGGGCAGACAGCTTCTGATACGAGCCAGCTCTACCACATGGCGGATGCTTATGTGAAGACTTTGACAGAGGACGATTACATTATCGATGTCCCATCTAAAACCATCGGTTTGTCTGATTCAGGAATCGATAAGGCAGAAAGCTACTTTAATCTTGAAAACTTGTACGATATTGAAAACGTAGCTTTGACTCACTTTATCGACAACGCCCTTCGTGCCAACTACATCATGATTTTGGATATCGACTATGTGGTCAGCGAAGATCAAGAAATCTTGATCGTCGACCAATTTACTGGTCGGACCATGGAAGGACGTCGTTATTCGGATGGTCTTCACCAAGCGATCGAAGCCAAAGAAGGTGTTCCAGTTCAAGAAGAAACCAAAACATCTGCGTCGATTACTTACCAAAACCTCTTCCGTATGTACAAGAAGTTGTCAGGGATGACAGGGACAGGGAAAACTGAAGAAGAAGAATTCCGTGAAATTTATAACATTCGCGTGATTCCAATTCCAACCAACCGTCCGATTGCCCGTATTGACCATCCAGACCTTCTCTACCCAAGCTTGAAATCAAAATTCAAGGCTGTTGTGGAAGATGTCAAGTCTCGTCATGAAAAAGGTCAACCAGTCCTAGTTGGTACCGTTGCCGTTGAAACCAGTGATTACCTTTCTCAATTGTTGGTTCAAGCAGGTGTCCCTCACGAAGTTTTGAATGCGAAAAACCACTACAAAGAAGCGCAAATCATCATGAACGCTGGTCAACGTGGTGCTGTTACTATCGCGACTAACATGGCCGGACGTGGTACCGATATCAAGCTTGGTGAAGGTGTTCGCGAACTCGGTGGACTATGTGTTATCGGGACAGAACGTCACGAAAGTCGTCGGATCGATAACCAGCTTCGTGGACGTTCAGGACGTCAAGGGGATCCAGGTGAATCTCAATTCTACTTGTCTCTTGAAGATGAATTGATGCGCCGTTTCGGTTCTGAACGGATCAAAGCAGTGCTTGATCGCTTCAAGTTGAGCGAAGAAGAATCGGTCATCCGTTCAAATATGTTCACCCGTCAAGTAGAGGGTGCACAAAAACGGGTTGAAGGAAACAACTACGATACCCGTAAACAAGTCCTTCAATACGATGACGTGATGCGGGAACAACGGGAAATTATCTACGCTGAACGCTATGATGTTATCACAGCTAACCGTGACTTGGCACCTGAGATCAAGGCCATGATCAAACGGACCATCAAACGGATTGTTGAAGGGGCCAGCCACTCAAGCAAGGAAGAACGTGTTGAAGCGATTCTGAACTTTGCCAAATACAATTTGGTTCCGGAAGATACGATTTCTGAAAGCGATATTGAAGGAAAATCTGACAAGGAAGTCATCGATTACTTGTATGCACGTGCAGAAGAAATCTATGCCAGCCAAGTAGCGAAATTGCGTGACGAAGAGTCTGTGCAAGAATTCCAAAAAGTCTTGATCCTTCGCGTGGTGGACAGCAAGTGGACAGACCATATCGATGCTTTGGATCAATTGCGAAATGCGGTTGGACTCCGTGGGTATGCGCAAAATAACCCGGTGGTAGAATACCAATCAGAAAGTTTCCGTATGTTTAACGATATGATCGGATCGATTGAATTTGATGTGACTCGTCTTATGATGAAAGCCCAAATTCACGAACAAGAACGTCCACGTACGGAACACAGTATTTCAACAACTGCGACTCGCAACATTGCAGCGCAACAACAAGATATTCCAGCAGATATTGACTTGTCACAAGTGAAACGCAACGATTTGTGTCCTTGTGGTTCAGGCAAGAAATTTAAAAACTGTCACGGACGTAAATTTTAAGAGCTCCTCTGAAATAGAAAGAGGATGGGTCTAGCTAGCATAAGGAGGCCGTATGGTATTCATTACGAAGAGCAATAAGATTGATGAGCAAGAGATCACTTCGCTTTACCGCTTGGAAGGTCCAGCCTTGGAGCGCAAAGAAGCGCGTGATCGAGAATTGGAAGCTATTATCAAAGGAGAAGACCAACGGATCCTTCTTGTGATCGGACCTTGCTCTTCTGATAATGAAGAAGCTGTGATGGACTATGCCCGTCGTTTGGCAGACTTGCAAGAGCAAGTGAAAGATCAGATTTTCATTGTGATGCGGGTCTATACGGCTAAACCTCGGACCAATGGGGATGGCTATAAAGGCTTGATGCACCAACCAGATACACATGCAGCACCAAGCTTTGTGGACGGTTTGAAAGCGGTTCGACATCTCCACTACCGTGTGATTACAGAAACTGGTTTGACAACTGCGGATGAGTTGCTTTATCCAGCAAGTCTTCCGTATGTTGAGGATTTGATTTCTTATCATGCCATTGGAGCGCGTTCAGTTGAAGACCAGGAGCACCGCTTTGTATCTAGTGGGATCTCTGCTCCGACAGGCATGAAGAATCCAACCTCTGGAAATCTTTCAGTCATGTTCAATGCGATTTATGCAGCCCAACATCCCCAAAACTTTTTGTTCAATGACCAAGCAGTGGAAACATCAGGAAATCCTTTAGCTCATGCGATCCTTCGTGGAGGATTGGATTCAAGTGGTAAGAATATTCCAAACTACCATTATGAAGATTTGCTTGCGGCAGCAAAACGCTATAGCGAAATGGGCTTGCAACATCCCTTCATCCTGGTGGATACCAACCATGATAACTCTGGCAAACAATTCGAAGAGCAAGTACGCATCGTGAGAGAAACCATGATGAACCGTGCTTGGAATAAGGATTTGGCAACTTTAGTTCGTGGTTTCATGATTGAATCCTATCTAGAAGATGGTCGTCAAAATGAACCAGTGGTTTATGGTCAATCCATCACAGACCCTTGCCTGGGTTGGGAAAAAACACAGGCCTTGGTTAAAGAAATTGCAACGATGAATAAGTAAAAGGCAGGGGCGGAAGGAGTGATTCTTTAGCCCCTTCTCTTTTGTCAGTAAAACAATACTGAAACGATAAATAAGGATAAAACAAGATGATCAAAGGACATGGCATCGATATCGAATCGATCGCTGCGATTGAAAAAGCCTATCAGAAGAATACTCGATTCGCTGAAAAAGTCTTAACCGAGGCTGAGAGAGAGCGCTTTGAGGAATTGTCTGGAAAACGGAAAATGGAATATTTAACGGGCCGATGGTCCGCCAAAGAAGCCTTTTCAAAGGCAATGGGAACAGGGATTGGACCAGTTGGTTTTCAAGATTTAGAAATTTTAAATGATGCCCACGGAGCTCCCTATTTTTCCAAGTCTCCTTTTTCTGGGAAGGTATGGATTTCGATCAGTCACAAGGGAGACCTAGTGTCGACCAGTGTCATTTTGGAGGAAGAAAATGAAAGCAAGTAAACATAGACCAACTGTTGCAAGAGTCGATTTGGATGCCATTGCCTTTAATGTGCAACAAGTCAGTGAGCATATTCCGAGTCAAGCTTTGAAATATGCAGTCGTCAAGGCCAACGCCTATGGTCATGGGGTCGTTGCAGTGACCAAAAAATTGGCGCCTCAGGTAGATGGTTTTTGTGTTTCCAATATGGATGAAGCCCTCGAAATCCGTGAAGAAGGCTTGCAACACCCTATTTTGATTTTGGGAGTTGTGCCAAGTGAAACAGTGAATCTAGCCAAAGAGCATGACATCCGCTTAACGGTGGCGAGTCTTGCTTGGATGGATCAATTGCTTGGACAAGAAGCAGATCTTTCAGGATTGAAGGTCCATATCAAGGTGGATTCAGGAATGGGGCGGATTGGATTCCGAAGGATCGAAGAGATCAAAGAAGCTGAACGCCTTCTCTTAGCAGCTGGAGCTGAAATTGAAGGAATCTTTACTCATTTTGCGACAGCAGATGAGGCAGATGATCGAAAATTCCAATCGCAATACCAGTTTTTCAAAGAAGTATTGGCTGCTCTTGAAACCCTTCCTCCCATTGTCCATGCGAGTAATTCAGCCACTTCTTTGTGGCATGCGGATACGATTTTCACGGCTGTGCGCTTGGGAGATGTCATGTATGGCTTGAATCCCAGTGGTTCTGTGTTAGCCTTGCCTTATGAAATCAAGCCAGCCTTGAGTTTGGTGAGTGAGTTAGTTCATGTGAAACAGTTAGAAGCTGGTCAAGATATTGGCTACGGGGCAACCTATACGACAGAAGAATCCCAATGGATTGGGACGATTCCTATCGGCTATGCGGATGGTTGGATCCGAGAGATGCAAAACTTTCATGTGCTGATTAAGGGGGAGTTTTGCCCCATTGTTGGTCGCGTTTCGATGGACCAGATAACGGTTCGCCTTCCTGAAGAATTGCCTCTGGGGACCAAGGTTACCCTGATTGGACGAGAGGGCGAAAAAGAAATCACGGCAACAGAGGTTGCAGATTACCGTGGTACCATTAATTATGAAGTGGTCTGTCTCTTGAGTGATCGGATTCCTCGTGACTATACAGGTGAAGAATAAGAAGAAGCAGGTGGGATTTTCCCGGATGGACCTGCTTTTTTATAAAAGAAAGGAGGAGAAATGAATCTACATCAACCCTTATCCGTACTGCCTGGAGTCGGTCCAAAATCGGCGGAAAAATTTAAAAAGTTAGGGATTGAAACCTTAGAAGATCTGCTCTTGTATTTTCCCTTTCGCTATGAAGACTTCAAAACGCGCAATGTTTTAGAGTTGGAAGATGGTGAAAAAGCTGTCATCTCTGGGCTGGTAGCAACACCAGCCAATGTCCAATATTATGGCTACAAACGAAATCGCTTGCGTTTTTCCATCAAACAGGGAGACCAAGTCATTGCGGTTAATTTTTTCAACCAACCCTATCTAGCAGACAAAATTGAGGTCCAGCAGACAGTGGCGATTTTTGGGAAATGGGACAAGGCTAAAGGCAGTTTGACAGGGATGAAACTCCTGGCTCAAGTGGAAGATGATTTGCAGCCGGTCTATCGAGTGACGCAAGGAGTCAGCCAAAACAGCCTGGTGAAATTGATCAAAATAGCGTTCGACCAGGGCTTGGACCAGCTTTTAGAAGAGAATGTGCCCCAAATCTTACGAGAGCGTTATCAACTCATGTCTCGTTCCCAAGCAGTGCAAGCTATGCATTTTCCTAAGGATCTGGCAGAGTACAAGCAAGCTCTTCGCCGGGTAAAATTTGAAGAGCTCCTCTTTTTCCAGCTGCAACTCCAAGTGTTAAAGGAAGAAAACCACGATGCCAGCCAAGGGATTTCCTTGGCCTGGGATCCAGAAAAATTAGCAGAACGAAAAAAACAGCTTCCTTTTGAGCTAACGCAAGCTCAAGAAAACAGCCTGAATGAAATCTTGACAGATATGGCCTCTCCTTATCATATGAACCGCCTCTTACAAGGGGATGTGGGAAGCGGGAAGACAGTCGTGGCCGGTCTTGCCATGTATGCAGCCTTAAGCGCTGGGAAGCAAGCAGCCTTGATGGTTCCAACGGAGATTTTGGCAGAGCAGCACAAGGAAAGCTTGCAAAATCTTTTTCCGGACTTACCAATTGCCCTTCTAACAGGAGGATTAAAGGCGGCTGAGAAACGAGAAGTCTTAGAAGAGATCGCATCAGGAACAGCTCAACTGATTGTGGGGACACATGCCTTGATTCAAGAGGGAGTTCACTACCAAGATCTAGGCTTGGTCATTATTGATGAGCAGCACCGTTTTGGGGTTTCCCAGCGCCGTATTCTTCGAGAAAAAGGACAAAATCCAGACGTCCTGATGATGACGGCTACCCCTATTCCCCGGACCTTGGCTATTACAGCCTTTGGAGATATGGATGTGTCCATCATTGACCAGATGCCTGCGGGACGCAAGGAAATCATCACACGTTGGGTCAAGCATGAGCAGTTAGAAGTGGTCCTCGACTGGTTAGTCAAAGAACTTGGCAAAGGTTCTCAAGCCTACTTTATTTCTCCCTTGATTGAGGAGTCAGAGGCGCTAGATTTGAAAAACGCCCTTGCTCTCCAAGAAGAGTTAGAGGCCTTCTTTGGGCAGCGGGCACGTGTTTCTCTTCTTCATGGGAAGATGAAAAGTGAAGAAAAAGATGCCATCATGCAGGCCTTTAAAGAGCACCAAGTCGATGTTTTGGTGTCTACGACCGTTATTGAAGTAGGAGTCAACGTACCCAATGCAACCGTTATGGTCATTATGGATGCAGATCGGTTTGGTCTTAGCCAACTGCACCAGCTTCGAGGCCGGGTTGGGCGGGGAAATAAGCAATCCTATGCTATTCTAGTAGCCAATCCTAAGACAGATAGTGGCAAGCAGCGCATGAAAATCATGACAGAGACGACCAATGGCTTTGTGCTGGCGGAAGAAGATTTGAAAATGCGGGGTTCAGGTGAAATCTTTGGAACCCGTCAATCTGGGATTCCAGAATTTCAAGTGGCGGATTTGGTAGAAGATTATCCCATTCTGGAAGAAGCAAGGAAAGTTGCCAGCCAGATTGTAGCCACGCCAGATTGGCGTGAACACTCCGATTGGCATCTGCTCTCGCTTTACTTAGAAAAGAAAGAACATTTAGACTAGAGTATAAAAAGGGAGTAGAGTGGAAATTCTTTGGATTCCACTCTACTCCCTTTAAGATGGCATTTTACGCCCTTTGTATCTTGATGAAATGCGACAGGACGAAGGTGGATCGATACCATCCACCTGAGGAGTTAGTGAGTCGTGTCGGCAAGGCACCATAGTGCTTGCCGTTACACGAATTGAACACGCCCTAAATGCTGTGTGAAAAAATGCCAACTATACGAGTACTAACTTCCAGACACAGTAGCTGATTGGACTCTTCTCTCGCTTTATGAGCTCGGAAGAATCCTAATCAGCCTTGTGGGGGTAGGACGACGAAGCGTCTGCCAAAGTATCGCTTCTGTCCTACTCCCTATTTTCACTTGGCATTTTACGGGCTTTGTATCTTAGTTTACCCTTCGATATAGTCTTTGAGTTCTTGTCCTTTTAGGCCGGCATTGAGGGCGATGAGGAGTTTGATGCGCGCTTTGGGAGCATTTAATTCTTTGATGAAAAAGACACCTGATTGATGGAGTTGGACGCCCCCTCCTTCGTAGGCATAGACGGGTTCTGCGATCCCGTTGAAGCAGCGGGATACTAAAGCGATTGGAAGACCGGCATCCATAAACTCTTGGAGTTTGAGGGCAGTTTCTTTAGGGATGTTTCCAGCTCCAAAGGCTTGGATAATGAGGCCGTCGAGCTTTGAAAGGTCCAACATATCCAGCAGATCGGTTTTCATCCCTGCATAAGTAGCAATGATTGGAACGAAACCATCGATGGTATCGAGATTAAAGCGTACCCTTGGCTCGGCTGTTTTAAAGAAGAGGATCTCTTTTTTCATGACCAAACCCAGTGGGCCGTGGGTTGGAGTCTGGAAGGTACTAACATTGGTGGTGTGGGTTTTGGTGACGTACTTAGCCGCATGAATTTCATCGTTCATGACGACTAAGACCCCTTTATCACGTGCTTTTGGATCGGCAGCCACTCGAAGGGCTGTCAGAAAATTATAGACGCCATCGCTTCCAAGTTCGTTAGAGCTTCGCATAGCTCCTGTAATGACCACAGCGATCTCTGGTAACTCCATGGTATCCAAGAAATAAGCCGTTTCTTCCAGCGTATCTGTCCCATGGGTAATAACGATGCCATCGTAGTTGTGGGCTTCCTCTTTGATTTTTTGATACAAGGCTAACATATGACGTGGTGTCATTTGAGGGCTTGGTAGATTGAAAATATCCTCCGAAACAACCTCGATCCCTTCAATTGGTGATGCAATTTGGGTCATGGGATTGACTTCATTGGTAATCACTGCTCCAGAGTCATCTGCAGCCATCGAGATGGTCCCTCCGGTATGTAGTGCTAAAATTTTCTTAAACATGTGAAGCTCCTTGGAATATGTGATATAATTTATTTTATCATAAAAAGAAAGAAACAGTAGACATGGAAATAAAAGCAGTCTTTTTTGATATCGATGGAACCTTGGTCAATGATAGTCGAGCGGTCCTAAAATCAACAGAAAAAGCCATTCAGTCTTTAAAGGAAGAAGGGATCTATGTAGGTCTTGCGACAGGGAGGGGACCGGCCTTTGTCAAACCGTTTATGGAACGCTATGGCTTTGATTTTGCAGTGACCTATAATGGTCAGTATATTTTGACCAAGGACCGCGTACTGTATACCAGCCCAATTGATAAAAAGAGTCTGCACCAACTAATTGACTATGCTCGAGAACACCGCAAGGAAATTGCTCTCGGTACCAAGGATGGGGTATTTGGTTCTCGGATCATGAGTTTTGGGATGAGTCCTATTTCAACCTGGTCCAGTCGCTTTGTGCCTCGCAAAATGGCCCGTACAGTCAGTCGAGGATTTAACAAAGTGGTCAGCAAGGTCGTCCCACAAGATCAGGACACCCTCTATGCACTAGCGCAAGAACCAATCTACCAAGTGTTGATCTTATCGAGTCCAGAAGAGACTGCAAAAATTGAAAAAGAGTTTCCACATCTGAAATTCACACGGTCTAGTCCTTTTGCAGCAGATGTCCTCAACCCAGGGATTTCCAAGTTAGAAGGGATCCGCATCGTTGGTCAAGAATTTGGCTTTGACATCGATGAAGTGATGGCTTTTGGAGATTCGGATAATGACTTAGAGATGCTGTCAGGTGTTGGCTTGTCTATTGCGATGGGAAATGGGACGACCAGTGTCAAGGCGATTGCCAAGCATACCACGACCAGTAATGGCAAGGATGGCATCCAAAAGGCCCTGCAACACTTTGGTATTCTCTCAGAGAAAGAACTCTTTCTTTCTAAGGATGATCACTTCAATAAGGTCAAAACCTTCCATGGTGTGATGGATGGAGAAACCCAGGAGAAACCAGTTGTTTGGCAACCTCAAGACGCCCTTTATCGAACCATGTTCAAGCAAGAGGAGTTGGTAGAATTTGTCCGAGCAGCTAGCACAAGTGAGGAAGAATTTGACCGCTCGGTAGCAGCTCTTCACCAAGCCTTGGATAAGGCTGCAGATAAGGTTCGGAGCAAGCATCCAGCTGAGATCTCCATGGTAGGGCAGGTTGATGCCTTGATTGATACTCTCTATTTGACTTATGGTAGCTTTGTACTAATGGGGGTCGATCCTGAAGAGGTCTTTGAGATTGTTCACCGGGCCAATATGGGCAAGATTTTCCCAGATGGAAAGGCGCACTTTGATCCAGTAACCCACAAAATTCTGAAGCCAGATGATTGGGAAGAAAAATACGCTCCAGAACCAGCCATCAAAAAAGAACTCGATCGCCAGCTAAAGGCCTACGAAAAACATGCAAAACAAAAAGAAGCAAAAAAAGACAACTAAAAAGAGAGTGGGACAGAAATCGGTAATTCGTTAGAATTCGATTTCGTCGTCCCACCTCCGCACAGTTGAGTAGG
>OKWN01000649.1_pt1 | contig 12604 bp, 10 predicted proteins | sample 1607151 | NCBI WGS metagenome assembly OKWN01 (sample SAMN07501046, study PRJEB24779) | human gut metagenome | isolation source: stool | host: human infant | place: USA: Pittsburgh, PA | reverse complement strand
GTATTAAAGAAAATATAGGCAGCATTATTTCTGAAGAAAGTATTATTGGGCAGACTAAAAATAAGAAGATTAAAATTCCCATTAAAGGGGTTAAAGAATATTATTTTAGATATGGTAAGAATCAGCAAAATATTGGGGCTGGAACAGGAAAGGAAGAAAAAGGAAAACGTGTAGCTAAAGGAGATGAAAGTGGCCAGAATCAAGGAGCAGGCAATGCAGAAGGTGAAGACATCTATGAAACAGAAATTACCATAGATGAGGCCATTCATTATTTGTTTGAAGATCTTGATTTGCCCTATCTAGAGCAAAAGAAATTTAAAGAAATAGAATCAGAGGCGAGTAGTAAAAAATGGGGTATTCAGCAAAAGGGTATCCCTCCCCGCCTTTCTAAAAAACATACTATGATGGCTAAAATCAAGAGGGAGAAGTGCTTGCAGCGTGCAGCACATGAGCTTGGTCTTGATGTTACTAATGAGAGAATACCTTTTCATGAAGATGATCTGAAATATTTTAGAAGAAAGATTAAGATGCAAAGGGATTCTAATGCTGTTGTTATCTGTATCATGGATACCTCTGGCTCTATGGGACATACGAAGAAGTACCTAGCAAGAAGTTTTTATTTCCTTCTTTATCAATTCTTAAAGGTTAAATACATTAATGTAGAGATTGTCTTTATTGCACATACCACTACAGCTAAGGAAGTAACAGAAGATGACTTTTTCCATCGAGGAGAAAGTGGAGGGACTTATATTAGTAGTGGCTATCAAAAAGCACTAGACGTTATCGCAGAAAAATACCCTCCAGACAGTTGGAATATTTATGCTTTTCATTGTAGTGATGGAGATAACTGGGGAGAAGATAATGAACAGGCAGTAATATTGGCTAATGAACTTTGTGATGTATGTAATCTTTTTGGTTATGGTGAAATTAAAATTAGTACTTATACGAGTACTATTATTTTTTAGGGGGGAGAACTTATGGATGATATATTTGGATATAAAATTTCAGATTCAATATATTCTCAGATGAAAATTATAGAAACTCCTAGATTTATATTTAGACCTTTTAATATTTCTGATGCAGAGGATGTATATGAATATCTTTCTCAGGAAATTGTAGTTAAATATTTACCTTTCAATGCTCATAAAGATATAAATAGTAGTAAAAAGTTTATACAGTCATATTTTATCAATAATTATAAAAAGGGAAAAATAGGAAATTATGCTGTTTATTATAAAAAAGATAATAGAGTAATAGGAAATGTGGGATTTAATAATGTTAATCCTAAATCAAAAGAGGGTGAGCTAGGTATTTGTATAAATCCTAAATATTGGGGAAATGATTTTTCTACGGAGTTGGCTTTGGTTGCCATAATATCAAGTTTTGAGTTTTCTAAAGTGGATAAATTGGTTGGGCTTATATATGAAGAAAATAAATATAGCACTAGTTGTGTTGAAAAGTTAAATTTTACATTGATAAAGACTTATAAGCCAAATAAGGTTCTTCCAGTGTGCCACAGATATGAACTAAATAGGGATGAATATTCGAATATGAAAAAAACTTTTTTACCTAATTTTATAAATAATTTATATAAAAGTAAAAGTGAAGAAAGTGAAAAAATTAAAAAAAACAGTAAGAAAAATAAAAGTAAAAAGAGAAGGAAAAATAAATTATAATATGAAGTTTGATAATTAATTATTTAATCTTGACGAGGTGCATATCATTTATTATCCTAGTCTCTAGGGAGTAGAAAATAAATTAAGTGAGGGATAAAAATGGGCAAGATAATGGATAAAAGTAAAGTTACAGATTTAGGTTATATAATAATAGGATGTTTATTAAATGCCTACGCCTTAGCAGGCATACTTGAACCTGCAGGCCTTGCAACCAGTGGATATCAAGGGATAGCTATAGTTTTAGAGAAACTTATTAATGTAAGGTATACATATATATATTATTTATTTTCAATTATAACTTTAATTTTAGCTTATAAATTTTTAGGAAAGAAAGATGTAGTAAGAATAATAGTAGTTACTTTAATTTATCCTAATTTAATATTAGTATTTGACAAAATTAATTTGATTTTTCCTAGTAATAATGTAATGTTGGCTACAATATATTTTGGTGTTATATCTGGAGTAGGTTCTGGAATGTTGTATAGAAAAGGATATACTTTTGGAGGAACAGATACACTATCAAAAATTCTTCAAAAAACAGTTTTTAAATATGCAACTCTAGCAGAGCTGTTAATGGTTATAAATGGATTAACCATTGTTGCTTCTTACTTTGTATTAGGGGGAGAAGTGGTATTATACGCAATAATAAATCATGTTATATGTACAAAACTACTTGATTATGTAGCTTGTGAATGGGGAACCAAACTTTATAGATTGGAAGTAATAACACCAAAATATGAAGGAATAAGAGACTATATATTAAGTTTAGGCAGAGGAGTTACCTTATATGAGGTAGTTGGAGGATACACAGGAGAAGTAAAAATTAAAATATCATCTACCGTTTCACCTAAGCAATTAGTACAGATAAAGAGTAAAATTGCTGAGATTGACACAGAGGCATTTGTGGAAATTACTCATATAACATCGGTGTACTCTACTAGTGGATCTAGATTCCAAAATATTAGTGAATGTAAGATTAATTAAATAATATATTTTTGAGATAAGAAGATACTTAAAAATGCTTAAAAAATCATTTTTAAGTATCTTTATTTTTTTATCTAACATATGATATTTGAAAATAGCTAATGTATGAATTAAAAAGTTGAGGATATGGAATATTACTAGAAACCTATTTTAAAGATATTTTAGTGATTTTCAAAGTTAGATACCATATGATTTTTTATGTTTACAAAATATTGTTTAATAAAAAAATAATGGAATATTTAGAATATAGTATACAACTATGGAAAAAAATGTTAGAAAGTATTATTATTATAGTAGAGCATTTGAATTTATATCATATTATATTACTTTTGTGATAAAAAACATAGGTTAGAGGGGGAAAATAAATGTTAGAAGAGTCTTACTACAAAAAGACTGATGGAATTATTGAACACCATGGCAATAAACCTAGTTCATTAATTCCTATAATGCAGGATATTCAAGATGAATATCGTTATTTACCAGGGGAATTGTTAATATACGTTGCAGACAAACTACAAATACCTTTGTCTAAGGCATACAGTGTAGCAACATTCTATGAAAACTTTTCTTTTGAAGAAAAAGGAAAATATGTTATAAAAATATGTGATGGAACAGCTTGTCACGTACGTAAATCAATACCAGTCAAAGATGCAATTACAAAAATCCTAGATTTAAATGAAGAAAAACACACTTCTGATGACAGATTATTTACTTTAGAAACAGTATCATGCTTAGGTGCTTGTGGTCTTGCACCAGTTATGACTATTAATGATAAAGTATATCCAAGTATGACCCCAGCAAAAGCAGAAGAAATAATTGAATTAATAAAAGAAGAAGAAAAACAACAACAATTAGAACCAGAAGAAGATTTAATATAAGAGTAAGGGGAGATTACAAATGTCATTAGAATTTTTGAAAGATAGAATAAGTTCAAAAGAAGCATTGCAAGATCTTAGAAAAAGAGCAAAAGATAGAATTAACTCAATTCCTATACGAGTATTAATATGTGCTGGTACTGGATGTATAGCTGGTGGAGCACAAGATATATATGATAACTTGAGTGAATTAGTTAAAAATGATGAAAATATAGAAATTAAATTTGAAGAAGAGGTACCTCATCCAGAAATTAAGAAAAGTGGTTGTCATGGATTCTGCGAAATGGGACCTTTAATGAGAATAGAGCCTCTAGATATATTATATGTAAAAGTTAAGCCTGAAGATTGTGATGAAATTTATAACAAAACTATATGCAACAAAGAGGTAATAGAAAGATTACTATATACACAAAACGGAAAAATTTATCAAAGTCAAGAATCTATTCCTTTTTATGAAAAACAAACTCGTTTAGTTCTTAAAAACTGTGGTCATATAGATGCAGAAAATATAGAAGAATACATAGCTGTGGGAGGATACGAAGCGTTAGAAAAAGTGCTATTCGAAATGGATAAAGAAACAGCCATTGAAGAAATTAAAAAATCAAACTTAAGAGGACGTGGTGGAGCAGGATTCCCAACAGGCAAGAAATGGGAGCAAGTTGCAAGACAGCCTGAAAAAGTTAAATACGTAGTATGTAATGGTGATGAGGGTGACCCAGGTGCTTTCATGGATAGAAGTATTATGGAAGGTGACCCAAACAAGATGCTTGAAGGTATGATAATAGCAGCTTACTTAGTAGGTGCCGAAGATGCATATATTTATGTTCGTGCAGAATATCCTTTAGCAGTAAGACGTTTGGAAATAGCTATAGCTCAAGCAGAAGAACTTGGAGTATTAGGTAAAAATATTTTAGGTACTGACTTTAATTTACGTATGCATATAAACAAAGGTGCAGGAGCATTTGTATGTGGTGAAGGTAGTGCACTTACTGCATCAATAGAAGGTAACCGTGGTATGCCAAGAGTAAAACCACCTCGTACAGTAGAAAAAGGTTTATTTGATAAACCAACAGTATTAAATAATGTTGAGACTTATGCCAATATACCAATGATAATAGCTAATGGTGGTGAGTGGTTTACACAAATAGGAACTGAAGGTAGTCCTGGCACAAAAGCGTTTGCCCTTACTGGAAGTGTAAAGAATACAGGATTAATAGAGGTACCAATGGGAACTACTCTTCGTGAAATTATATATGATATAGGCGGAGGAATGAAGAATGATGTTCCATTTAAAGGTGTTCAAATAGGGGGACCATCTGGTGGATGTCTAGTTGAAAAACACTTAGATCAAAAGCTGGATTTCGATTCAGTTAAGAAATTTGATGCAATAGTTGGTTCTGGTGGTCTAGTAGTTATGGATGAAAATACTTGTATGGTTGAAGTTGCTCGTTTCTTTATGAGTTTCACTCAGAGAGAAAGTTGTGGTAAATGTACACCTTGTAGAGTTGGGACAAAACGTATGCTAGAAATATTAGAAAAAATTATAGCGGGAAAAGGAACATTAGAAGATTTAGATAAGTTAGAAGAAGTTGCAAATACAGTTAAAAACATGTCCTTATGTGGATTAGGAAAAAGTGCTCCATTACCAGTTATAAGTACATTAAAAATATTCCGTAAAGAGTATGAAGAACATATTGTAGATAAAAAATGTAAGTCTCATACTTGTGAAGCATTAAAATTATTTAAGATTGATTCAAGTAAATGTGTTGGTTGTACAAAATGTGCTAGAAATTGTCCAGTAGATGCCATAAAAGGGGCTAAAAAAGAAGCTCATGTTATTGATTTAGAAAAATGTATAAAATGTGGTACTTGCGTAGATGGATGTAAATTTGATGCAATATATGTAGATTAGGAGGGGAGCATAATTATGGTACGTTTAACGATAGATAATAAAGTAGTAGAAGTTGCAAAAGGAACTACAATATTAAATGCAGCTGAGCAAGCGGGTATAAAAATTCCTACTTTATGTTATATAAAAGATTTATTACCAGATGGTTCTTGTAGAATGTGTATGGTAGAGATGGAAAGTAACGGTAGAACAAAGATGGATACAGCATGTACTGCACAAGTTTCAGAAAATTTAGTAGTATCTACTAAAAGTGAAAAGGTAATAAAAGCTAGAAGAAATGTTTTAGATATGCTTTTATCTAATCATAAAACAGATTGTTTTTCATGTGCATCAAATGGAGATTGTAAATTACAAGACTTATGTTATGAATATGGTGTAGAAAAAACTACTTTTGAAGGTGAAAGTGTTGATTTACCAATAGATGACACAAATCCATTTTTTACATATAACCCAAATCTTTGTGTTTTATGTCATAGATGTGTAAATACTTGCCATAAAATAGTTGGTCGTGGTGCTATAGATACTATGCAAAGAGGATTCACTTCAGTAATAGGAACTCCATTTGATGAAGATTGGAGAAAAACAAATTGTGAATCATGTGGTAACTGTGTTGAAGCATGTCCAACAGGTGCGTTAACTATGAAAAGAAGAAAAAATTATCGTCCTTACCAAATAGATAAAGAAGTTTTAACAACTTGTCCTCACTGTGGAACAGGATGCCAATACAAGCTACTAGTTAAAGATAATAAAATAGTTGATGTAAAAGCAGCTGATGGAAGATCAAATAAAGGTTTATTATGTGTTAAAGGACGTAGTGGAAGTTTTGACTTTGTTCATTCAGAAGATAGAATAAAATATCCTTTAATAAAAAATCATGAAACAGGAGAATTTGAAAGAGCTACTTGGGATGAAGCACTAGATTTAGTGGCAAGTAAATTTACAGAAATAAAGAAAGAATATGGACCGGAATCATTAGCAGGATTTGCATGTTCTCGTTCAACAAATGAAGATATTTATATGATGCAAAAAATGGTACGTTGTGCTTTTGGAACAAATAGCATAGACAACTGCGCCCGTGTTTGACATTCCCCATCTGTCGCAGGTCTTGCGATAACAGTAGGCTCAGGAGCAATGACAAACACAATAGAAGATATAACTAAAGAACCAGATGTAATAATGTTAGTTGGTTCTAACCCAGAAGAAGCACATCCAGTTATAGGAATGCAAATAAGACAAGCAGTTCAAAGAGGATGTAAATTAATAGTAGTTGACCCTCGTGACATAGATTTAGCTAAGAAAGCTGATATACATATAAAAATTAAGCCAGGTACAAACGTTGCTTTTGCAAACGGTATCATGAACGTAATAATTGAAGAAGGACTTCAAGATATGGACTTTATCAATTCTCGTACAGAAGGTTATGATGAAATAAAAGAATTAGTTAAAGAATATACTCCTAAAAAAGTATCTGAAATATGTAACATTAGTGAAGAAGACTTAAGAGACGCAGCTATAATGTATGCAAAAGCTGATAAGGCACCTATCATATATTGCTTAGGAGTTACTGAACATACAAGTGGAACAGAAGGTGTTATGTCTATGTCTAATATGGCCATGTTAGTTGGTAAATTAGGTAGACCAGGTTGCGGAGTTAATCCACTTCGTGGGCAAAATAACGTTCAAGGTGCTTGTGATATGGGTGCTTTACCAGGAGATTTCCCAGGATATCAAAAAGTTACTGACCCAAAAGTATTAGCTAAATTTGAGAAAGCATGGAATACTAAATTAAATCCAAATGTAGGTAGAATGGCTACAGAAGTATTCCCAGCTGCAATCAAAAAAGAAGTAAGAGGTCTTTACATATTTGGAGAAGATCCAGTAGTAACTGATGCAGATACTACTCATATAATAAAAGCATTAGAAAGCTTAGATTTCTTTGTTATGAGTGAATTATTTATGACTGAAACTGCTAAATATGCAGATGTTATATTACCTGGAGTTAGTTATGCAGAAAAAGAAGGTACATTCTCTAATACAGAAAGACGTGTACAAAGAGTTCGTAAAGCAGTTGAATTAGAAGGTGAAATGAGATTAGATACTGATATATTTACAGATTTAATGAATCGTATGGGATATGATCAACCTTATTTAACTTCAGCTGAGATAATGGATGAAATAGCATCACTTACTCCAAGTTTTGCAGGTATAAGTCATGATAGATTAGATAAAGAAGGAAGCTTACAATGGCCATGTACAGATAAAAATCATCCAGGAACACCTATATTACATGTGGACAAATTTGTTAGAGGGTTAGGATATTTCTATCCAGCTAAGTACACTCCATCTGTAGAATTACCAGATGATGAATATCCAATAATATTAATGACTGGTCGTATATTATATCACTATACAACTAGAGCAATGACTGGTAGAACAGAAGGATTGAATGAAATAGCATCATCTTCATTTATAGAAATGAATATAAAAGATGCAGTAAGTTTAGGAATAAAAGATGGAGAAAAAGTAAAAGTATCTTCAAGACGTGGTCAAATAGAAACTACAGCACGTGTTGGAACAAAAGTATCTCCAGGAGAAACTTGGATGCCATTCCACTTCCAAGATGGAAATGCTAACTGGTTAACTAATGCAGCTCTTGATAAGTTTGCAAAAGCACCAGAATATAAAGTTTGTGCAATAAAAATTGAAAAATTAAAAGAAGCTGAAGCAGTTTTATAGAAGTAGGATTATAAATAATAGATTTTAGAAAAGCCGTATCACAAATAAGTGATAGGGCTTTTTTATTTTACCCCTAAGTTTTATAAAAATTATTGAAAAACAATAATTTCGCTGATACTATTATATTAAAATTATTGTTTTACAATAATTACCAATATGGAGGGGCTTATGAATATATTAAAAATAAAAAGAACACTAATAATATCAGCTATATCATCACTGATACTTAGCATAATCATGTTATTTGTTTTAAATGCAAAGAGTAGCTTGGAAATTATGTACTATCCATTTAACATAATTGGAGATAACCTAAGAAAACTATCACTTTCATCAAGTGTAGGGAATTTAGTAGCGATATTAATCTACATAATGATTTCTGCCATACCAGGGAGCATTTGTTTTTACAAATACAAAAAGGGCAAGAATACAAATGTGGATTCTATATTAATAGGATTAAGCGTTTATTTATTATACGCAATCTATCAATTTATAAATCCAATGGAGCTGTACTCCTTATTACCAGAGGAATTCTATGGAATTTCAGAATTTATAACTATGGGGAAATTATCAATATCCATGATGTTTTACATCATAATAATCAGTTATTTTGTCCTACTTTCTTTGACTTCTCTATCATGCGAAGAAGAAAACAACAAGAAGAAATCTTTAAAAAGTCTTCAAATAATTTTAACTTTATTTTTAGTTTCAGACATTATAATGATTTTTTATTTTGGAACTTTTAATGTTTTAAGTGAAATGAACAAACCTCAATTTGTATTTTACATTATAAAATATACCTTAACTGTGGCACCACTAATAATGTCCATGACAGTTATTTTTACAGGAATAAAGCTTATCAATGACTTTAGGGAGAATCAATATGGAGAAAATGTAATAGAAAACATAAGAAAAATATATGAATATGGTAAAACAACTGTCTATTTATCAGTTATATCATCTTTGCTTATAAATGGTTTACAGCTAATTTTAACTTCAAGTATAAGTGAAATCAACATGTTTTTAAGTATACCTTTTGTACCTTTGATAGTTGCTTTTGTGGGGATAATTTTGTGCAAATACTTTCAGGAAAACAAAGACTTGTACGAAGATAACAATACAATTATTTAAAAATAGGAGGATGAAATGGGCATAGAAGTTCATTTAGAAGAAATACTTAAAAAGAAGCAAATCACATCTAAGGAGCTTGCAAAAATAATAGGTATCACAGAAGCTAACCTTTCCATACTGAGAAGTGGAAAGGCAAAGGGTGTAAGATTTGAAACTATAAACAAGATTTGTTTTTATTTGGAATGTGATGTGGGAGATATATTAAAATTTGATGGAAAATTGGGGGAAGATGATGAGGAAAATAAATAAGAAAATATTGAGTTTAATTATAATAATAAGTGGAGCATTTAGTTTATCTGCATGCCAATTAGCAAAAGAAGATAGTCAGTATAAAGAAATGGAAAATTTACGTGGAGCTTTTATTACTTATAAATTAGATGGTAAAGAAGATGATTCCAATGGTGAAGAGTATAATTATGATGATGAAAATAAAAAATATTATGGTACTTTTGATGAGAATATATTTAAAAAAGATATTAGAAAATATAACTTTGGAGATCTAGAGGGATATGCAATTTTCTTACATGAAGAGGGAGAAGGAGATGATAGAGTAAAGGGAGGTGCCTGTGATAGTGTATTTCAAAATATGAATCTTGCTCTTAATATTAATACAGAAGAGAGTGGTAAAGAAATTATTAGTACTTCTGAAGATACTGTGTCAGAACCGGATATGAACGTAACTTCTGAAGAAAGCAAAATCTCTGCAACCATATATGTTACAAGTAAGTTTAAAGGTATAATTTCAGCTAATCCCATAATTAAAGAAGGAAAAAAGTATTATACTATTTTAGATGGTAATAATATTTATGCTGATGGTGAAAATGAAGGAGCTTACTCAGTATCAGCAAGTAGTGATAGCAAAACTGCCAATAATTCAAAGAGCAAAAGTGAAAAATTCACTTATACAATAAGCATTGAGTCAGTAGATGAAGTAAAAAGTATAAGAATTAAAGAAATGAGTAGCAATGATACTCTTATAAATACTAAAGCGATTGTTCACAAAGATAATGACTACAAATTTAAAATAAGTAAAAATACAGCTTATATAATAGTAGAAGAAACTTGTGTTGATAAGGATGGAAAAGAAATAGTTAAACGTAGGGTTTATGATAGAGATAAGATAGATAGTGATACTAACCACCTTTGTAACTATGCCAATGAGGATGGAATAGTAATTCCTAAGAATTTATATATTAAAAAATAAGTTATATATTAAAATATAAGCCACTTTATACCTTCTGGCAATTGAAGTAATAATTATCATAGGGTATAACTATTTTAAATATGAAAACCTTTTTAATATAAATTTTGTAAAAAATTGAAAAAAATTTAAAAATTTCTATAGAAAATTAGGAAAAAATCTGTAAAATAGTATTGAGGTGATAATATGAGTTTAAATAAATCTTTAAATAATTTAAAAGATGAGTTAGGTAATTTATTAAAAATGATACTAGTTTCAGAGAGGGTAAATAGTCAAAGATGCTTAAATCAAGATTTAGATACTTCAAAAACAATATTAGATCATAAAGAAACTAGCGAAGAATTTACATCAGAGGAAATGGATAATCTAATCCAAGAAGCTAAAAATCTATTAAATATGATGTTAGTATCAGAAAGAATAAATAGCCAAAGATGTTTAAATCAAGATTTAGATACAACAAGAACAATAATTGAGCATATTGAAAAAATTGAAGAGAATAAACATGATTCAAAACTAAAATCTAAAAAAATAGAATTAGAGAATATAAAAAATCTAATAAAAGGTATTTTTAGTGAAATGCTTGTAGTAGAGAGAATAAACAGCCAAAGATGTTTAAATCAAGATTTAGATACTTCAAAAACAATATTAGATCATAAAGAATAAGGTAGGAGCTATAAATTATAGATATAAGTAATCTATTTTTTATAGCTTTTTTATTTATAGTATATATTTTTATAAAAATTACAAAGTAAAAATTTAACTACAAAAACAGAATAATAATTAGAAAAAGTTAGTAAATCAAATGACTAGCTTTTATTTTGTGGATAATAAAATTTCAATCATATATTTAAGTAAATAGTAGAAAATAAATATATTAAGAATTGAGGTGATTAATATTAAATTAACTAAAAACGTAAATCAAAACTATACCAATATATTATCAAAACTTAAAGTTAAAAAAAGTTTTGACTTAGTTTCAAGAGAAATAAATATTGGCGGTAGGAAAGCTTACCTATTCTTTGTTGATGGGTTTATGAAAGATGAAGTTGCAGAGCGAATATTAAATAAGTTCATTTCTATAACAAAAGAAGAAATGGATAAAGTAAATAACATCACAGATTTCATAAATTCCTACATAGCTCATATTGAAGCAGACAAAGAGAATGAAATTGATAAAATAGTATCTGGTGTACTATCTGGACCTATGGCTATAATTATAGATGGATTAGACGAAGCAGTTATGTTAGATGTACGTACTTATCCATCTAGGGGACCTGAAGAACCACAAAAAGAGCAAACCTTAAAAGGTGCAAAAGACGGATTTGTTGAGACTTTAGTAATGAATACAGCACTTATAAGAAGAAGAGTAAGAGATGAAAATTTAGTTTTTGAGATGATGAATGTAGGTAACAAATCTAAAACCGATGTGTGTATAGGTTACATAGAAGGACTTGCAAAAACAGATAATGTTGAATTAATAAAGAAAAAAATAGAAAGCATTGATGTAAGAGCATTAGTAATGGGAGACCAAAGCTTAGTTGAAACTCTAACAAAATCAAAATGGTATAACCCATTTCCTAAAATAAAAACTACACAAAGACCAGACGTAGCATCAGCTCACGTATTAGAAGGTAAGATACTTATATTAATAGATACGTCGCCAAATATTATAGTAGTTCCAGTAAGCATTCTTGATTTTATGCAAGAAGCTGATGATTATTACCAACCTATAATAACTGGAAATTACTTAAGACTTGTTAGAAATTTTACTTTATTAACTACATTGATTTTGACTCCCGTATATTTATTGCTAATAGAATACATTGATAGACTTCCATTATGGCTAAAATTTATTGAACCAGAAAAAGGTTATGCAGTACCATTAATAATACAGTTTTTATTATTAGAGTTAGCTGTAGATGCCTTAAAACTTGCTTCATTAAACACTCCAGGAGCCCTAGGAATGTCACTATCTGTTGTTGGAGCATTAATACTTGGAGATTTTGCTATTAAAACAGAATGGTTTGTTCCTGACACCATATTATATACAGCGATTGTATCTTTAGGAGGATTTGCTCAAACAAGTATTGAGTTG
>OKWN01000647.1_pt1 | contig 12677 bp, 10 predicted proteins | sample 1607151 | NCBI WGS metagenome assembly OKWN01 (sample SAMN07501046, study PRJEB24779) | human gut metagenome | isolation source: stool | host: human infant | place: USA: Pittsburgh, PA | reverse complement strand
TTAATATATATTTAATAATATTTTTATATATAAAGAAAGCTATAATCGATAAATTTTGTATTTATCAATTATAGCTTATTGTTATAAGGTTTATTTACATGTACTAATTTATTAAAAATTAGACAACACTTTCAAATTACATAACTTGTGCTAATATAGCTTTTATTTCATCATGAGTAGCTTGAACTGGGTTAGTAGCACCACAAGCATCTTTCAATGCATTAGTAGCTAATATATCAAAATCTTTTTCATTAGCTCCAAGTTCAGCAAATCCTTTAGGTATATTAACATCAACAGATAATTTTCTGATTGCAGCTATACAAGCAGCAGCACCTTCATCATCATTCATTCCAGATACATCTACACCCATAAATTTAGCACAGTCTTTTAATTGCTTAGCAGCAACTTTAGCATTAAATTCTTGAACTGCTGGAAGTAATATTGCATTACATACACCGTGTGGTAAGTTATAGAATCCACCATATTGATGAGCTATTGCATGAACATATCCAAGTGAAGCATTATTAAATGCCATACCTGCTAAAAATTCTGCATAAGCCATTTTATCTCTTGCTTCCATATTATTTCCATCAGCAACTGCATCTCTTAAATAATCACTTATAAGTTCAATAGCTTTTTGTGCACAAGCATCTGTAACTGGAGTAGCAGCAGTAGATACATAAGCTTCAACTGCATGAGTTAAAGCATCCATTCCTGTAGCAGCAGTTAAAGAAGCAGGCATACTAACCATTAAATTAGGGTCATTTATTGCAAGAACTGGATTAACATGTTTGTCAACGATCGCCATTTTAACATGTCTTTCTTCGTCAGTTATAATAGAGAATATTGTCATTTCAGAAGCTGTACCAGCTGTAGTATTTATAGCTATAAGTGGAAGTTGAGGTTTTTCAGAAACGTGAACACCTTCATAATCTTTAATATTTCCACCATTTGTTGCAACTAAAGCTATACCTTTTGCACAATCATGCGGAGAACCTCCACCGTAAGATATAACAAAATCACATCCATTATCCTTAAGTACTTTAACACCATCCATTACATTAGTAACAGTAGGGTTTGGTTGAGAACCAGGATATACAACAAATTCAACACCATTAGAAGCTAAATTATCAGTTATTCCTTTAAATTCTGCACTACCAGCAGATCTCTTTCCACAAACTATTAAAGCTTTTTTAAATCCTCTTGATTTTATTTCCTCTGGTAAACTGTCTGAACATCCTGGTCCCATTAAACTAACACTTGGCATATAAAAAGTAAAAGCCATATTAAAAAACCTCCTTAAAATTTTAATTTATTGTATATATGTAGTTAGCTACATAATAACTTAACATTTTAGAATAAAACTTATTTATTCTTAATTTTGCAGGATTCCTGATATTCCAGTGGTGTTATTCCGTAAACTTTTATAAAATTTTTATTCAGATGACTTAAATCGTAAAACTCATATTTACTTGCTACTGTGTTAATATCGACTCCTTCAGATAAATCATTTTTAACTGCTTCTATTTTGCAATCTAAAATGTATCTATATGGAGTTACACCAACCTCTTCTTTAAATATTCGTGAGAAATAAAATTTAGATAAGTTTATATACTGACAAATTTCATCGATACTTAGCTTCTTTTTTATATTGTCATTTATATATTTTATTGATTTGGTGATATAGGGATTAGCGTTATATATTTTACTACTTGGCATGACAAATATTAACGCTCCTTTCTATTTAGTAAACAAAAGTTGCTTAATATAGCGCTATTTAGTTTTATTGTATTTACTATTATATTTGCTATAGTTATATTATAGAACAACTTAAGTTTTCGTGTATAGTAAGATATTGCTTTATTTCTATAAATTCACAATATTCTAGTTATTATACAAAATACATAACTAGAAATTAATAGATAAAACCATCATCTAAATTCAATACATTTTAAATGATGGTTTTTATACAAATATAGTTATCTAACGAAAGCATATTCTATTATAATCTATTTTTTATTTTATTATCACTATTCTTAATAGCTTTAATATATCCATGTTTGATCTTTAGCTACTTCTTCTATAAATACTCTTCCTCTATCCTCCTCATATTTAGCTTGATGATATTTAAATACTATTTTAGTATCATCAATTTTTCCTACTATTTCAATTTTCCCCCTTACAGTTGACATACAATATTTAAAACATTTACCTTGACCATTTTGCAAATTTTTAGCTCCTTCTACTATATCAATAGCTTCTTTTAGTGGGACTTGAAATTGATTTTTCACACCTGTTACAGGTCTGCATTGAAAAATATAATAAGGTATTACTCCTATTGATGTAATTTTCTTTAATAGATCCCCTAGTACTTGGCTATCATCATTTACACCTTTCAGTAATACAGTTTGATTTTTTATGATAATACCAGCTTCTTTTAAATATTTAATAGCATCACTAGCTTCATTGGTAACTTCTCTTGGATGATTAAATTGAGTTACTACATAAATCTGCTTATTTTCACTGTATTTACTAAGTATTTCTTTAAGTTCATTATCTCTTGTTATTCTTTCAGGATATACTACAGGTATTCTTGTCCCAAACCTGATAATATCAATATGAGGAATATCACATAAAGCCTCTAAAAACTTTTTAATTTTTTTATTACTATTTAAAAATGAATCTCCTCCAGAAATAAGTATATTACTAATTTCTTCGTGTTCTTTAATATATTCTAACATATCTTCAAAATGTTTAGCTATTTCTTCATCTGATAAACCTACTAAACGTTTTCTAAAACAATGTCTACAATACATTGCGCAGTGATTGGTAGATAAAACTATAACTGTTTGTTTATATTTATGTTGCATTCCTGTAATAATAGTATTATCTGCTTCACCACTTGTATCAAAACTTCCATTTAGATCTGTTTCTTCTAATGAAGGAATACACATCTTTTTTATAGGATCATTTGGATCATTAAAATCAACTAATGATATATAATAAGGTGTAATAGACATAGGGTATTTTTCAAGTATTTCATTCATTTTTACTTTCTCATCTTCTGTTAAATTCAAATATAAATTTAAATCTTCTACTCTTGTTATATTCTTTAATAACTCTATATTTTTCAATATACCACCCCTTAATAAGTAAATTAAAATTCCGAAAAATATTATTCATTTTTTTAAATATGTGAATTATATTTTTCAATAATTAAAATATTACAAAATTTTAGAATATATATTAGTAAATACTATATTATATGACGAATTTCCTTTTTTTTTGAAAATATTATCTTATAATTTTTCTTACTATAGCTCCTATTCCAACGCCCACAGTTACTGTCCCTAAGATCATTTCGACATTAGACAATAATAGTGATGATTGAACTGGCTCACAACTATATCCTCCTACACCTAAAAATATACCTGAACTTAGTGCCAGTGATTCGTTATAATCTTCAATAAATTGTACAAAATTAAAGTTTTTTAATGTTTCTAAATTATAAACAATATAATTATTATCAATATCTACTCCGATAAATAAATATAAAAATGCAAATAGAACTATTAAAAATATACCTACAAATAGTGCATTAAAAGGTCTTTCTCCATATCCACAAAATGCTCTATACAAAAATGACGCCATCTTTGGTAGCGGATCAAGAGTTTTACTTTCAGTTTTTTTGCATAAATAATAATATTCACCAAAATTATTATCTAAAGTATTTTCTTTAAATTTATCTGCTATAGTCTCATAAGTCATATACAATCCTTCATATTCTTGTCTATCTTTTTTTATTTCCACTAATTTATCAAAAAATGTTTTTTCGTCCAATTTTGTTTTATATTTATCATCAAATTCAAAATCTACAATATAACATTTATGTGTTTTAAGTCCGCTTAAATCACTATCAGAAATTGTTATTTTATTTAATTCACATTTATTTATAATAACACTTTTCATCATACATATTTCGAATGAAGTATTTTTTATTAAACAGTTTTCAAATATTGCATATGATAAATCTGAGTTTTTAAATTTACTGTAAAACTCACAGTTATAAAATTCACAAGAATAATTTGTTTTATTATTCAATGATGGAGACTGTATGCTATCCTCCATGATAAATATACAATTTTCAAAAATTACACCACCTAATATAAATTTACAATCATAAAATTTACAACCTATTATTCTACAATTGATAAATTTAACATTTGCAAAAGTACAATCTTTAAAATTTGCACACACTATATCACTATTAGAAATGTTATAATAATCTTTTTCATCTAATATACCTTTTTTGCCAATAAATTCATTTTCTATAGTTTCATAACTATATCTATCATCAGGATTATAATCAGTCATCTCTTTTTTGTGTTTAAGTATATAACTATAATTTTTTTCATTATTCTTTTTTCTTTTTTCCAATTGAATTTTTAGTTTATAATTTTCTTCTTTAAAATTTACATAAGCCATAGCAATTTCTCCTTTTACAAACTCTATAACTTATTATTTACATAAAAAAAGACTTAAATACATCATTTAAGTCTTTTATAAATATTAGTTATCTAATACTTCATTTCCTTGTATATCTTCAACCTCTACACTCTTACCAAGTAATTGAATTCCTATAAACATTGCTACAAATGCTAATGGTAAAACTAGATAAACAGGTAATCCAAATCCTGCTGGTATATATCCAAACACTATGGTAATAACTCCCACAAATATTGAGTAAGGCATTTGCGTTCTAACATGATCTATATGATTACATCCAGCTCCCATGGATGAAAGTATTGTTGTATCTGATATTGGTGAACAGTGATCTCCAAATATAGCTCCTGTTAATACTGCTGATGTTGCAACTATTACATAAGACATATCTGGATTTATTGAATATGCAAGTGGTATAGCAAGTGGCATAAGTATTCCCATTGTTCCATAAGAAGTTCCTGTTGCAAATGATATTATTGCTCCAAGCACAAATATTAAGCTTGGTACTATAAATGGTGGTAGAGAACCTGATAATAATGTAATTAAATATTTTGCTGTTCCTAACTCTTTTATTACTGATGAAAGCGACCATGCACATATTAATATTACACCTGTTATTACTAATGTCTTCATACCATCTACCCATACATCTAAAGCTTCTGATACTGTAAATATTTTTTTAGCTACACCCATAACCATTGCTACTATTCCTGCAAATAAAGCTGACTGGAATAAAGCTACTGATGCATCTGCATTTGAGAAAGCTTCTTTTATCCCATTAAATGATGCTGGTGAATTTTGCATGATTTGAATTACTGCACTATCTTCTCCACCCATTATTGCTGTATATCCACTGTAATAAAAAGCAAATAATGCTCCAACTATTAATGCTCCTATTGGTATTATCGCATTCCATACACTAAGTTTTACACCCGGTAATGGTTCTAAGTCATCATGTTTACTTAATTGTCTATTTACTTCTTCATTTGAAGTAAGATTTTGACTTCCCCTTCTACACTCTAATTCTGCTTTTCTCATAGGACCAAAATCTTTTAAAAGTAATGCTGTCATTACTATGAATCCTAATATTAATATGTTGTAAAATCTAAATGGAATTGTATTTAAAAATACTCCAAAAGCATTTGCCTCAACTCCAATAGATGAAAATGCATCTCCTATTAGTCCAATCTCAAGGCCTATCCATGTTGATATTATTGCTATACCTGCAACTGGCGCTGCTGTTGCATCTATTATAAAGGCTAATCTTTCTCTTGATACTTTCATTTTATCTGTAACAGGTCTCATCATAGGCCCTATTATTAATGAATTAGCATAGTCATCAAAAAATACAAATAATCCTGCAAACCAAGTCATTATTTGAGCACTTTTTGCTGTTTTTGCTCTTTTTGATAAGGCTTCAGCTATGGCTTTTGCACCACCCATTTTTCCAACTAGATTTATAACTCCCCCAATTGCTAAGACCTGAAGAATTATACCTGCATTCCATGGATCTGCCAAAGAATCAACTGCTCTTTGAATTAAATCCAGGAATGAATAAAATATTGCCATAAAAGGATTATTTCCTGTTATATTTAATATAAATCCTCCTGACATAATCCCTATAACTAAAGATACTATAACATTTTTAGTTATAAAAGCAAGTGATATAGCAACTAATGGTGGTATTAAAGTCCATATTCCAAATTTAGCTGCATTTTCTGCTGCAACATCAACTTCTTCTGCAAATGATAGAGCCGTTGTCATTATGAATAGCATGGTTGTCATTAAAACTAATCTCAAATTTCTTCTTTTCATTTTCTTTTCCCCCTAATATTTTATAGTGAATATTATAAGGGCTATTTTCTCTAATTAAAAAAGACCTTGATGTAAGAGCATCAAGGTCATAATTATACTAAATTATAAATCCATTTGATAGCTCACCACTAATTTCTTAGTGACAGTGATATACATATTATATATATCCCCAGCTAAATAACCTTAAAGCTTCAGTTATATGCTTCGGCGATGTTCCCTTTCACAATAATTCAACGTTGCTTAACTCCTTATCGTTACTAATAAAAATCGCACCTCTACCTTAAATATTCACTTTATAGTTATGAGTATAAGCTATATTCCATTATTTGGCAAGTATTTGTTTTAACCTTTTTATTTATCATTATAAATATTTTTATATTTAATTTATATTTCTGAAATTTTTCTCTATAATCTTATTATAATGATAAATCCCTGGGGGTGATTGTATGAGTATTTTTTTAATTATTATACTTACGATTATCATGTTAATATACAGCGTATTTAATAATATTTTTCTTGGATATGGATTGACTATTTCTTTAATTCTATTTTCTTTAGTTGGTGTAAAAAGAAGTAAAACTGTAAAAGACCTTCTTAAGCTATATGCATTTGAGTCCAAAAGATCTTTACCTATCATAGAAATCTTATTATTAATTTCTGTTTTAATAAGTGCTTGGATATGTTGTGGCACAATCCCTGCTATAGTCTACTATTCATTAAAATATATTAATCCTAATTTATTCATTTTATTTTGTTTTCTAATTCCAGCTATAACATCCTTTTTAATTGGAACTTCTTTTGGTACTATAAGCTCCGTGGGTATACCTCTTATTATTATTGCTGGGGCATCTAATCTTAATTTAAATTTAGTTGGAGGAGCAATAATGTCTGGAGCATACTTGGGTGATAGATGTTCACCTTTATCTTCTAGTCTACTTCTTCTTTGTAATTTGACTAAAGTTGAATTATTTAATTATGTAAAAAAAGTATTTATCTTCGGAATTATTCCAACTATTATAAGCATTATTTTTTATCTATTATTTTCTTTAATAAATCCTTTAACTTTTATTGATAACTCACTAAGTTTAGCTTTGTATAAAGATTTTCATATAAGTCCTATTTTATTAATACCTGCTATTATAATCCTTATTTTGTCATTAAATAAAATACCAATTACTAAATCGATAACTATAAGTGTTATAACTTCCATATTAATTTGCTTTATTATTCAAAAAACTAATATATTAGATTTGTTTAATCATATTATATTCGGATATAAAACTTCTTCATCTTTATCAAATATAATTAAGGGTGGAGGTATTATTTCAATGCTTAAAACTTGTTACATAATTATTATTTCTTGTTGTTTAACAGGTTTTTTTAGTGGTTTAAATATTTTTGCTGGTCTTGAAAAATATTTACAACAGATAAAATTGAATCGAAGCAGATTATTTTTAATAACTTTATTTCTTGGCTTAATCATATCTAGTATCGGGTGTAGTCAAACAATAGCTTTTATTTTAACTATAGAAATACTTAGGGATACTTATAAAGATTTAAAAAATGAAGATATAGCCATGGAATTTTCTAATTCTGCCATTGTTACCTCTGCGCTAGTTCCATGGTGTATTGCTGCACTTATTCCTACTTCAGTTTTAGGTATAAATAGCTACAAGTTTATCCCTTATGCTATTTTTTTATATATAGTGCCTATTTGTCATCTATGCTACTGTATCTATCTGGATTATTATAAAAATAAAATATACAAACTTTTTACTAAAAGAGAGATAAAAAATAAATAAAATTAGTATTATATCCCTGCATAAAAACATACTTTATAGTTAGTTAAGTAAAAATAGTAATAATTTCCATAACAACTGAAATTATTACTGTTTTTGTTTTGTATTTCAAATCATTTTATATCTAACAAATCTTTTATAACTTGTGATGCCATTATTAATCCTCCACATGAAGACATAAATGAAATACTTCCAGGTAATATTCTATGACCATTTGATATTTTTTCTTTAAGCTCTAGTGGTTGTTCAGTGGAAAATACGACTTTCAAATGCTCTATACCTCTATTTCTGAGCTCTTTTCTCATTACTTTAGCCAATGGACACGTATGAGTTTTTGAAATATCATTAATTTCTATTTTTGTTGGGTCTAATTTATTCCCCATTCCCATGGAACTAATTATAGGTATGTTTTTGTTTATACATAACTGAATTAAATGAAGTTTTGAAGAAACCATATCTATGGCATCTACAACATAGTCATAATTTTCACTAAATATTTTATCACTACTTTCCTCATTAAAAACACAACTAAATTCTTTTATGTTCAAATCTTTATTTATATCTATTAATCTATCTTTTACTACTTTAACCTTATCTTTATTTAAATTAGAAATCAATCCTGGTAATTGTCTATTAAAATCACTTTCTTCAACTTTTGCATAGTCTACTATTGTTATATTTCCTATGCCAGCTCTTACTAATGCTTCTACACAAAAACTTCCCACTCATCCTACTCCTATTATAAGAACACGGGAATTTTTTAGTTTGTTCATTCCTTCTTCACCTATGAGTAAATTTGTTCTCATTGAAAAATTATTATTCATATATATTCTCCTTTAAATATTACTATTAACTATACTATATAGTTTTTCCTAGAAGAGTAAGTATATTAGTAAAATATTAAGTTATTAATTTTTTAGATAAATCATCTCTATATTTTTACACATAAACCCTAAATTTTGTAACATTTATGTTAAACAAAAAAATCCCTTTAAATTATTCTATATACAATAATTTAAAGGGATTTATATAATATATTAAGCTATTAAGCTTTCTTCTTTTTCATCTATATCTACACTTTTTCCAAATATTTGTATTCCTATAAACATTGCCACAAAAGCTAATGGAATTATTAAATAAATTGGAAGTCCAAATCCTGCTGGTATATATCCAAATAATATGGCTATACTTCCTACAAATAAAGCATATGGCATTTGTGTTCTTACATGATCTATGTGATTACATCCAGCTCCCATTGAAGAAAGTATTGTTGTATCTGATATAGGAGAACAGTGATCTCCAAATATAGAACCTGTAAGTACAGCACTTATGCAAACTATTATATAAGACATTTCAGGACTTATTGAGTGAGCAAGAGGTATAGTAAGTGGCATCAATATTCCCATTGTTCCATAAGATGTTCCTGTTGCAAATGAAATTATTCCACCTAATATAAATATTATACTTGGTAATAAAAATGCTGGTACAGAACCTGATAATAGCTGTATTAAATATCTTGCTGTTCCAAGCTCTTTTATTACTGATGAAAGTGACCATGCACATATTAGTATTACACAAGTAATAACTAAGGTTTTCATTCCATCTACCCACATTTCTAATCCTTGTGATACTGTAAATATTTTTTTACCAACACCCATAGCTATGGCAATCACACCTGCAAATAAAGCAGATTGAAATAGGGCTACTGATGCATCTGCATTAGAAAATGCTTCTCTTATTGCTACAAATGATAATGGTGAATCATTGAATATTTGAATTAAACTTGTATCTTTTCCACCTATTATTGTAGTATATCCACTGTAATAAAATGCAAATAATGATCCAACTATTAATATTCCTATTGGTATTATAGCATTCCATATATTTAATTTAACACCTGGTAATGGCTCTAAATCACTATGCTCATTACTTATTTTTTCATCTATATCTTTATTAGAAATTAAATTTGTTTCTCCTCTTCTAGCTCTTAATTCTGCTTCTCTCATCGGTCCAAAATCTTTTAGTAAAACTGCTGTTATAACTATGAACCCAAGTATTAATATATTGTAAAATCTATATGGTATAGTATTTAAAAATACACTAAATGCATTGGCATTAACTCCTATTGCATTAAATCCATCTCCAATTAGTCCTACTTCTAAACCTATCCATGTTGATATTATTGCTATACCTGCAACTGGTGCTGCTGTTGCATCTATCACGAAAGCTAATCTTTCTCTTGAAATTTTCATTTTATCAGTGACAGGTCTCATCATTGGTCCTATTATTAAAGAGTTTGCATAATCATCAAAAAATACAAATAAACCTGCTATCCAAGTTATTAATTGAGCACTTCTTGGAGATTTTGCCCTTTTTGCTAAAGCTTCAGCTATAGCTTTTGCTCCACCCATTTTAGCAACTAAGTTTATTACTCCACCTATTGCTAAAACTTGAAGTATAATCCCTGCATTCCATGGATCAGCCAATGCTCCCACAGCTCTATCAACTAAATCTAAAAATGAACTAAATAATGCTGAAAATACATTTATGCCATTTAAGTTTAATAAAAATCCACCTGACATTACACCAATAACTAAAGATACTATAACATTTTTAGTTATAAAAGCTAAAATAATAGCTACTAATGGTGGAAGTAGAGTTAATACTCCATACTTCTCTGCATTTATTACAGCTATATCTTGTTCAGCTGCAAAACTGCATACACTCGACATTAAAATCAACATCGTCGTTATTAATAATAATCTTACATTTCTTTTTCTCATTTTATTTCCCCCTATGTGATGATTGTGAATATTTTAGGGTTTTGCCATTTTTTATAATAAAAAAACCTTGATGGCTTCATCAAGGTTATAATTACATACTAAAAAATAATATAGTTCTTCTCAATGATAGCTCAACACTAAAATTAGTGACAGTTGCATATATATTCTATATACACCCAGCTATATAACCTTAAAGCCTCAGTTATATGCTTCGGCAATATTTCCTTTCTTAACAAATCATCGTGCTACCTCATTGTTAATACTGATAAACACTGCACCTCTACCTACATATTCACTTGTTGTTTTTTTATAGTATATTATATATTTTTTTAAAATACAATATAATTTTTCAAAATTATTCGTATTTTATAAAAACTTTTACGTATTTATATAATAAAATACAAATCCGTAAGGTATCCAATCAGATATATTAGAACTTAAAAGTGAATAGTTAAGTTCATCTAAAGTTATTTTATTATCATCTAATAAGTATACATAAGTTTTTTTATTTTCTTCGAACAATTTCAAATACTTAAAACTATACTCAAAATAATCTTCATTCTTGTTATCTCTATATTGATCTCTAGAATCATCTTCAATCATGAAAAATTCTTTGTCTTTGCAGGATAAATAAGTCAATATTGGGTCATCTTGCTCAGTGTATTGTACTATCAATATACTACCATCTTTATTATTTTTACTATTATTGTAAAAGTCATTCCATATTTTTTTATTTCCTACAATTTGTTCATTTTCTACCACTACTATATTGTTCTTTTTTGCTTCTTCTACTGTTAAATTTTTTGCATCTCCATATGACTTTAGTAAGTCTTTTACCTTTTGTGAATCTTCTGATGAATATACTTTAAGTTCTTTATCATTAAAGGTATTAATAATATTTTCATTATCAATATTTTCACATCCTATTAAACTAAAAAAAATTATACATATAATAATAGAAATTATCTTTTTCATCTTCTACCCCCTAAATACTGCTTATTAATATTTTCTTTTTTTTTGAAATAATTCCTTCAATTTTCATTCTTTATGATTGTAAAAATTCTGACAAATTATTTAATTTTCAATATTTATTAAAGGATTTTCTCATATATTGTTGAATATTAGTAAAATATCTCATTACAAATATATTTGGAGGATTAGACTATGTTATTAATCAATAATACTAGCACAAATGCTTACTTTAACTTGGCTATGGAAGAATATTTCTTAAAAAATACTACAGAAGATGTATTTATGTTATGGAGAAATGAAAGTGCCATAATAGTAGGGAAAAATCAAAATACATTATCTGAAATTAATTATGAATATGTAAAAGAAAATAATATTAAAGTTGTCAGAAGACAGTCTGGTGGAGGAGCTGTTTTTCACGACTTAGGAAATATAAATTTTACATTTATCTCTTGCAATGATAACAGCTTTAGCGACTTTAAACGATTTACAATGCCTATAATAGAATGTCTAGAAGATTTAAATATACATGCTGAATTTTCAGGAAGAAATGATTTACTTATTGATAATCAAAAATTTTCAGGTAATGCTCAATACAACTATAAAAATAAAGTAATGCATCATGGCACACTTTTATTTTCTTCTCAAATAAATGATTTGTCAAGCGCACTAAAGGTAAAACCATCAAAATTTGAAGGAAAAGGCGTTAAATCCGTTAAATCTCGTGTTACTAATATTAGCAACCACTTAAAAAAAAGTATGACTGTTTTAGAATTTAAAGATTACTTGATGAACTTTATAAATAATA
>OKWN01000645.1_pt1 | contig 12755 bp, 15 predicted proteins | sample 1607151 | NCBI WGS metagenome assembly OKWN01 (sample SAMN07501046, study PRJEB24779) | human gut metagenome | isolation source: stool | host: human infant | place: USA: Pittsburgh, PA | reverse complement strand
TCCTTGTAAGTAAAAAAGTAGGAGTATACCGATTAATTGATATACCCCTACTATTTTTTTCACATTATATAACAATTGCTTAGAAGTGCTCTCCATTTTCATAATACTTCTCTTTTTCAAAAACTGTAAAAGCTAAATCCATACTTTCTATATTTAGATTTTCTCTTATATTGTTAGTGATTATTTTAGCTACTGTATCTTGAACCTCTTGACCTCTATCAAACCAAGCTACTTCTACAAATGGATATACATCCGCTATCTTACCATTTCTTATAGCAACAGACTTTATACATTCTATTTCAAAATAATCTCTTGGGCATTTTACAGCTTCTACTAATTCATCAATCATCTTTTCACTTATCTTACAGATGTCGTTTTCATTTATTCCTCTTACTTTTATTTGTGGCATAACTTTCCTCCTATTGTTGAGTTTATTACTTATATTTATCTTACCATTTAGTCAATATTTCCTACATAGGACAATCTTGTAATAGATATATTATAACAAATTATTTAAAAATAACAAAATGGTTAGTAAATTATAGTATCATAAAACTCTATAATGAGTTATATAACCTTCTTTTCTTATTTGAAAGTTCTTTTCCATTATTTCTTTTTTAATAATGTTTTTGTTGTCTAAGCTATACCACAAGTTCCATATATCTAAGTTGTCTAAATTATCATACTCTTTTTTCAAAACTTCAACGTAATCATTATATATATTACTTATCCTTATCACTATTTGATAAATCATGCCATCTATCTATTATATCAAAATATTCATATATATTCTCCACCTTTCCTATGCGATAACTGTATATGGCTTAATTTTGATTATTACTTTTTGATTGAATTAAATTGTGATTTATTTTTTAGTATACATTATAGGAATATAAAAAAGAATTGATTAAATAACCAATTCTTTTCGTGTATTTCAATGGTGGAGATGATTCACAACAATCAAACCCACCATTCCATATCTTAAATTTTATAAATAAACCTTACCTAAAAGTTTATAAAATTAGTTTTATATTTTTTACTTTTCCATGTGCATCGTAAGTATACTCTCTATATTTAGCTTCTCCTATCAAGAAGTTTCTTTTTATCTTGACTTTTATGTTTATTAACCAATCATCATTATTGTACTCAAATTTTAGTCCTTTTACCTCATCGTCTGATTCATGGTAATTAATATCAGTTGCTCTGTCATTTACATCATAAGTGTATACAATCTTATTTTTATTAATAACTGAAAGGCTTGGCTCAGCTGACGAGTTAATAATGAGTAAGCAAAAGTTGACACACAGTATCAACTTTTGCTTACTCCCGTTCATCATAGTTAATTCATTGCAATGACTTTAATTTTATCTTATTGTATCAAAACATAACAAGAACCGTATCTTTCTTTATTAAGTTGCAAAAACTACTTATTTCTTTTTATATCCCAGTTTTTTTAACTTAGTTCTTCCTTTTAAATCCTAATTTAGTATTTTTTTATTAATGTTGTTATGATAGTAACTATATCTAAAAATAAATTCAAGTACAAAATCTTTGTTTCTACTTCATAAATTCTATAACCAAGTCTTCTGCATGTACCTTTATTATATTATATCCATCTGATTCTACTAGTAACTGAAACTCTATTGTATTATCATAGTCTATTTTTATACAACATGAGTCAATAAATCCAGTGTTATTAGCTTCTACATTTTTAGTTCCCTTAAATATAACCTGTAATAATTCAACTTCTGATTTATCCTCATTAAATTTAAAATAATTAGAACATGTTTCTATATTAATATAAAAATCACTGTCGTCTTTCATTCCAAAATCATTTACAGTACACTCTCTAAAATCAAAATTTTCAACAAAATATTGAAGGTCCTTTGACAGATTTAAATTTTTAACTTCCTTTCGTCTATCATATTCATCTGTAATTACTCTACTCATTGATATTAATTCATTAAATCTATAATAATAACCTATATCCTCATTATCCATCCATTGTTGTAGAATTTTTAATTTGAATTCCTCACCTTTTTTTGTATTTGATTTTTTTAAATATTCATCAATATCATTTTCATAAAATATACTTTTTATTTCTTCTATTATTAATTCTTTAGCTTCTATAATATAGCATAATTCCTCTCTTTTAATTTTTTTATCTTCTAATTTCAAATAATCTTCTTTATATTCATTATTTTCTTGTTGATAAATTGAAAATATAATCCTAAATCCATCTTTTATTTCATATAATTCAACTTTAGTAAACATCTTGTCTAAAAAAATTTCTGTATCATAAAGTAAGGATTTAAATGTAAACCTTAAGTAGTCAAATTTGCATTTTGTGTTTGTACAATCTAACTCTATTATATGTTCATTGAAAAAATCATAGCTTTCATATTTAACAATAGCTCCATTTAATAAATTATCTTTTAATATATGTCTGTATTTTGGAGTAATAATAACGTTTTTACTATATTCCTCTCCATATTTATAATCTAATTTTAAACTGCTCTTTTCACATCTATTTTCTTTATACATATTTATATTATCTTCTTTCATTTATTTTTATAGTATCATTTAAATTTAATAACTATTTAAGGTAAAATGGATTCGTTTGTGCAGATCCATATAATGCATGAGACTTACGTTGTTTCTATACTCTATTACTTGATAAATAACGAGCATGATAGTGATAATAAAAACGTGGTATTTGCTTACCGTTTTTGTTCTTAAGATGACATTCTGGCCCTTTTACTGTAGCACCTTTATCAGTTGCAGCTTTTGCAATAGTAAAGGCATTATATTTCTTTTTAGTCCATACATCCTGATTTTTTTTCAAACGTGAAATAGCTGCAGATTTACTTATTCCATCGCTCATATATACCTGATAATCTTTTATCATCGCTTTATAGTATGTATACTTTTTACTTGTTTTAGCCACAGTAGCTTTTACCCATGTGACACCGTTATAAATAATTGCAGCCCCTATTAACACTGAATTAACAAGTCCTCTTATAATTCTAATCCCTGTAAGTTCCTTTATAGCCTGTGAGTAATGCCCACTTGGATCTGTAAAGTTTATAGGATTATTTGCACAATATGCATAAAGATGCAATGTACTAGGATTATTAATATATTCCTCTTCCTTTATTTCACCTTATATTTAATACCATATGTGCGCAGGAAATTTAATGTATTTACTTTTAGCATGATAATGATTATACTTTCCTGGCTGTTTTTTCTTATCTCCATCTCTATGATGAAGAGGTTCTCTACTAGTAACAGAGTGTGCAAGATTATATGCCCTCTCTTCACTCGTACTCCAAACAGATTGATTAAGTATAACTCTTTGAATAGCTTTATGAGATTTAATATGTGGTCCGATAAATACCTCTTTTCTCTTTAATTTTAATGAATACATTAAAACTGCCTTATAATATCCAACTTTCTTCTTTCTTAAATTTTTAGCAACATATTTAATATAGTAGTACGTTGCTCCTGCAACTATAACATACGTTGTAATCTTTGCAATAGTTATTAATACTCCATATCCAAATCGAATGGCAATATGACCACTTGGATCTATATAGTTTATAGGATTATTATCACAATAAGCATAAAGATGCAATGTACTAGGATTATTAACTTCACCTCTATATGTATCTTGAGTAATAAACCTTCCATTCCTAGGGTCATAGTATCTGACATTCAAATAGTATAAACCTGTACTTACATCATAAATACCACCTGTATAGCAAACCTCATTAAAGAAACTACTATCCCCTATAGTTGTTGTCACTCCAAAATCATCGTAGTCATAAGCTACTGTTGATTTTCCATCTTCTCCTACTACGCTTGTTGTACTTCTTTGAACATCCTTGTTATAAGTATAATACTTGAATCCTTCACTGCTATATCTTGTAGTACCTATAACATTTCCGTCAATAACTAAGAAGTTTTGGCTTGTCTCATTTCCATATTTATTTTCTGTTGATTTTATTAATTGATTTAAATCATTGTATATATAGTTAGTAGTTGCTCCATATTTTATCATTGATGTTATATTACAAACTAAATCATATTCATATGTTATAGAGCTTTTTTATTAGTAGAGTTATTAGCTATATCTGTTTTTGTAAGTTTTTCTAAATCATCTTAAATGTATGAATAAGATTCCATAATCTTATCTAAATTACTGCTATCATAGTATTTCATGGATATTACTCTTTAAAATAAACATATATACTATGATATTTTTATATATAATTCATCTTTAAAAATAATATCTATATTTTTAGAGTTTACCTTTTTAATTAACTTCTCAATAATGTTTTTAGAGTCTTCTAATTTGCCTCTTTTTTCTAAAATCATAGCTTCAAAATACATAAACTCATAAATATTAATTCCCTCAGATTTTAAATTATTAATTATTGTTTCAGCTTCATCTATGTGATTCCATTCTATTAAAATTCTTATTTTATAAATATAAATGTCTAAAATATACTTAGTATTTTTCAAAACTTCATTACATATATCATAGGCTTCAACAAATCTATCTAAATAGAATAATGATTTTATTTTATACTCATATATTAAAATATAGTTATGATTTTTTAACATATCATCACAAATTAAGATTGTTTTTTCATATTCTTCTATGCTATATAATAGTTCTATTATAGTTAATAAATATAGTGGATTCGATAGATTATTACTTAACAAACTTTCAATCTCTTTCAGACACATATTTTTATTTCCAGATTTAAAATATATTGAACTTAGTTCTAAAGCAAAAACTTCCTCTTCTATAAAACATCTTATTCTCGATCCAAATCTTTCTTTTAATTTTATTTTTTCATTATAATCTAAATTTTTAATCAATTCTTCCCATTTTTTAGCGTAATCAAGTGATTTTGAAAACTCTTTTGTTTTGCTATATAATTTAGTTAGTAACGCATAGTATATCACTTCATTTTCACTATTTATACTTATTTGTAATAATGTTGATAATGCCTTTTCATAATCTTTTTTTTCTATATATATCTCTACAATCTCTAAATATAAATAATCATCATTGTTTTTTTGAATAGATTTTTTCAATTTTTTCATAAGTGAATCATTGATTAAATTAACTCTTTCATCATTTGCTTGTAAATGATTTATACGTAATAAGTATTCTATTAAATCTTTTGCTTTTGACATTTCATCTTGCATAATATAGGCACTACATAATCCTTCTATAGCTAAATTGTTTTCAGGCTCTACTTTTATAACTTCTTCTAGAAGTCTACTTGCTGATTTATAATTTTTACTAAACATGTAAGAATCACTTTCAAGTATTTTTACATCATTTAAATAATCATATTGCTTTTTTAAATTAGAAATTATAATACTACACTTAATTCTATTATGTTTTTTTGAATAAAACATATATTTAATAACATCTAATTGAGGATGTTGAATATTTAAATTTTTTATTTTTTTCAGCAGTATTTTTGCTTGTTTCAGTTCATCATTTTTTACACTATAATCAAGTTCATAAAATAATTTTAAAAATGTCTCATAGTCTAATCCTTCCTTATTTTGGAATAATTCATATAAAGGATATTCCTTTTTGTTTATATTTTTTATTAATTTATTTATAAACACTTTTGGAAATCTTTCATATAATGCATCCTGATTCTCTATTAGCTCAAATTTTTTATTGATAAGTTTTAATATATTTTGACTAATATAATATTCTTTCATAAAAATAATTATAAGTAAATCTCTTACTTCATTTTTTGTTTCTTTACAATTACATACATCATCATTTAAAATTTCACGCCATATTTCTTCATTATTTCTACTTCTAAAAGATTCGTATACTGTTTTTACTTTCTCTATCCAATTATATACTTTAATAGTGCTTACATTATCAAGATAAGAAAATAAACATTGTTTATATTCTCTCTTTAAACCCATGAATTTTTCAGGGTTACTCCTCTGATTTGTTCTATTTAGTTGAGTATTATATTCCTCTTTTAATAAAAGTTTTGATTTTTGTGATTCTATATTAGGTATATTAATTCTTTTCATACTCTCCTCTTTCTATTAATGTGCAATTATATCCTTATATAATAATAGAATAAAGTAATATTTTACTTTATTCTATTATTATATAAGGATATATATTAGTAATTTTAGTATATTCCAACATTAAACTTTTTCTTTATTTTAGGCCCTAAAATACTTTTTGTTGTAGATATTATAGATGAACCAACACTCCACGCAAAAGTTTTTACAGCTGATCTTATAACATCTTTTGTATATTTTAATGAACTTGAACTAATACTTACAGTAGTTCCATATTTTAAAACAACAGCTTTATATCGATATGAACCTTTACTAAATAAGCCTTTAGCCCAATGAGGTGTTCCTAATCCAGCTCCATAAATCCATCCTACAGCTACTCCTAAAAGAGTATCCCCTACAACATTTCTAACAAGTTTTGTAATAGATACATTACTTTTGCATTACTTAATATAGACTTAATCCCTGAAATAGCTGCAGAGACAAAAACTTAAACTCTCTTTTTATATCTCATACTCATAAGTATTTTCAACTGTTATATTTGTTACGCTGTCTTTTTCCTTAGTTGGATTTCCATTAACATCATAATTGTAAACTTTATTTGATGTTTGTTTTCCCTCTTTATGCTCTATTGATTTTGTTAATTGATTTAAATCATTGTATGTATAGCTAGTAGTTGCTCCATCTTTTATCATTGATGCTCTATTTCCAGTTTTATCATATCCATAAGCTATAATACTCTTTTGCCTGTAGAATGATTCGTTATATCAGTCTTTACAAGTCTTCCTAAAACCCAATTTATATATGACTTACAATCATAGCTTTATTCAAAGTCCTTACTATAAATGTATTTAATTTAATATTACTCAGTCAAGTTAATATTAAATAATAATATATTTTTTTAAATAAAGCGATTATTACAATAATAAAAAATATTAAACTACATTATTAACTCAAAATATAAATTAAAATAAAAAACTACTAAGCCATAACTTAGTAGTTCCTTATCCTCATTTTCGAGGGTTTCAATGGTGGAGATGATCCAAATCGAACCCCTATAGCACTATTTTATTATAATAATCACACCTCAAAAATTCCAAACTGTCAAAAATCTAAGCTTATTACTTTAATAACTTATAAATTCTAAACTATCTAAATCAGAAAAGAGCTTTTAATGTGTTTACACCAAAGTGCACAACCATCCAAGCTCTTTTCATAATTATATATTCTTAATATTTATTTACCCTTCAACAGACATAGGATTGTAATTCTTTCTTGGAATTACACGCAATACAATACTTTCTGGATCAATCTGTAATTCAATTTTGTCACTCTTTAGTTCAGGAATTTCTCCAACAGTTAAAACAGTCCCTACCTTCATTCTATCAGCATCAATAGTTATAGTATCAATCATATCTTCAGGTAGAGAAGCATATGGGATTTCAAGATGTATTTTTTCTAGTATCCCTGCTACTTTATCATCATTGATAATAATTATATGAATTAAGCTGTTAACCTTTTCATCTTCAGTTAAAGCTTGAAAACTGATGTGTAAAATTTCATTGTTAACTGGATTCAATGATTTTTCCTTAATTTGTACTGGTATTGTTTTCCCATCGATATTCATCATCACCTTACTACCTTCACGTTTTAGGCGAATCAATTTGCGTGCAACGACTTCTTCCATTTGAATAGATATTGATTCTGGCAAAAAGCTACCAAACACATCTCCAGGAACCATCCCGAGTCGTCTCATTTTTTTTGCCTTTACATTAAAATCACGTTTTTGAACATTAATAGTTTCCATTTTGTTTCCTCCTAATTGTTTTATAATATATGCTTAATTGCAGCGTCTTGCGTTGCAAAGAAACAGGCCATAGAAATGATGCTTTTATTGCTGATAGTCACAGCTTACCTACAATTTTCTTTATATAGTGCATTATTACTTTACATAACTTATAATTTTACTTTTTTACTACTCAAATGTATTACTAATACTTTAGTGTAAATGTTTTCAACAAGCGTAAGCGTATCATAATTTCCTAATATGTAAAAAAGAAGAGCTTTTATACAACGCAATAAGCGCAATACCAAAAGCCCTTCTTTAAAGACGGTTCTTTTTTTTTATTAAAAATTTTATTTTTAATTTACAGTTAAGTATAGTGTATAGTACTTCCCCTTAAAAAGCAAGGGGGCATTTTCCCTTTTGTCTACCCTTGTTCGAAAATATGTATAAACTATCAGGTCATATTATAATTAAATAACATGTTTCACACAATTTTCTTAACACACATAATTGTATTTAAAAAAAAATTAAAAGAACATTATTATTATTATTTGAAAAAAATGTAAAAATATATTATCCTAATTTAGGGTCTTATCTCTATAATATAAAAGACAAAGTATATTATTAAAAACAATTGGAGGAGTAAATGTACAAAAAATCAATAACACTAATATTAGCAATAGCCGCACTTATATTATTAATAGGTTGCTCAAAACAACCACAAAAAGAAACACCTAAGGAAGAAAAAACAAAAGTAGAAAAAATAGTTAAAAAGGGAGACAAATTAGAAGAAAACTTAAATGAAAAATACATACATATAGTAGAAAATCAAAATGACACAGGAACAATTTACTATTTTAAAAACAATGAAATAATATTATTATACGGATATCATGCAGACTCATATAAAATAGAAGATAGAAAATCAGATAATAATCTAATATATAACCTTTCATCTAAAGAATTTGGAAATCCAAACAATACAATAAATTCTTTTTTACATTTAAGTCAAAATGAAGATGAAACCCTAAACATGATGTGGAATTGTGAAAATGGCAATTGTTTTGAGAAGAATAATCTAAAGTTATTGACTGCTGAAGAATGTGTACAGTCAATAGTATCATCATATCCATCATACAAACATGATAGAAATTGGGAAGAATTTGGATTAACACAGGAGCTATTCAACCAAGCATATGATGAAATACAGGAAGAGGAATTATCTAAGCAAATAACTGAAGAAGAAGCACTTGAACTGTGCAAAGAAAAGGTGAAAGATGTTTGGGATGCAGATTCTTTGACTTTGGGTACAGACAATTCTGGACTAGACAAAGTTATAGAACTTAATGGACATAAATATTATGGCATCTACTATATAAACGATGGTATGGCAGGAGATTTCAGATTTTGTGTAAATGCTTCAACAGGAGAAGTATTTTTCCAAAGCTCGGCTGATTTGCAGTCTTTAACAGCTATAGATGAATATTTACAAGAATTTAATTAAAATCTGTTAAAATTTTATTTCATAAAATAAAAAAGCTTTTCATAATAACATAAAATTATTATGGAAAGCTTTTTTATGGGTTGCTTAATTTTTATTTATTTGTTCTTGTGTTGCTGTTTCAATACAGAATTTAGAGTATTTAACCAGACCTATTGGAACTGCTATTATACCAATTATAATATCTAATAGAACTCCTATATTTTTTATGCTTCTAAAACAACCCTTGATGTCTTCATTTTTATCTTTTTCTAATCATAGGTATTTAGCAAGTTTAATTGTTAAATATCTACCACCTATTAAAACAACAAATGGTAGGAATACTATTGATACTATAAATATAAATATATATTTAATCCATTTTGACAATATTTTATTCTCCTTTAATATTTTTATTTAAAGCAATTAACTTTGCTTATATCATCTGGTTTCTAAGGAGTAAATTATACATTCCGTTATTGTAATAAATGTACAAGATATAACTACAATGTATATAATTTCGAATCCTACATAATTGTTTTTCTCTATGTATCTGTAATACTCATTCCAATAGCTTAATATTACACATTCACTTAATTTAATAAAATCTTTTACATTAATCTTTCTTAATATTTATTACTGAATTAAATAAGTTATCTAAGCAGATTTTGTCACTAATTTGATTTATTTGTAATATACTATTATATCCTAGCATTGTATACTGGGATATAATAATCAAAATAATAAAACATGTCATCAAATAGTTGTGATAAAGATGATTGCACAAAATGTTGCTGTACTGGACCAACTGGAACTACTGTTAACGCTATTAATACTTCTTTATCAATTTCAGTAACACCGCAAACAAGGATATTACTAGTTTATTCTGTTACTACATCTGGATTAAATTTAGCAACTGCTGTTGCTGGTTATGCCAGCGCTGGAATAACTATCAATTAACTTCCATAAGTATATTATGAGGAGATCTATATGATAAGCATAAGTCTTTGTATGATAGTAAAAGATGAAGAGTTAGTAATAGGAAGATGCCTTGATTCTGTAAAAGATTTAGTAGATGAAATTATTATAGTAGATACAGGTTCAACAGATAAAACTAAAGATATAGCAATGATGTACACTGATAATCTTTATGATTTTGAATGGATAAATGATTTTTCAGCTGCTAGAAATTTTTCCTTCTCCAAAGCAAGAAAAGACTATATTTTATGGCTTGATGCGGATGATATATTATTAAATGAAGATAAAATAAAATTTCAACAATTAAAAGAAACTCTTGATAATAAAATTGATATGGTAATTATGAAATATAATGTTACCTTTGATAAAAATAACAAACCCTCATTTTCATATAATCGAGAAAGATTACTAAAAAGGACCATGGGTTATTTATGGTGTGGCCAAGTGCATGAAGCCATAGCTCACTCTGGAAATATTCTTTATTCTGATGTAGCCATAAGTCATAAAAAAATTAAGGCTACTCCTTTAGATAGAAATCTAAAAATTTATGAAACCATGATTTTAAATGGAAAGAAATTAGACCCACGAGAAGAGTTTTATTATGCTCGTGAATTGATGGATAACAATAGATTAGATGATGCTATTGAAAAATTCACTCTATTTATCGACTCTCCTGAAGGATGAATAGAAAATAAAATTAGTGCGTGTAAAAATTTAGCTGAATGTTTTTTTAGACAAAATAAAAATATAGCTGGACTAAAAGCATTACTAAGAAGTTTTCAATTTGATGAACCAAGAGCAGAAATATGCTGCTATATAGGCTACTATTTCTTTGTATTAGAAGAATACTCAAAATCCATATTTTGGTATAAACTAGCTCTTACACGAAATCTAGATCCTACCTCTGGTGCCTTTCAGCTAATAGACTGCTATGATTATATACCTTGCATGCAACTATGTGTATGCTACGATAAAATTGGCGATAAACAAAAAGCTTATGAATATAATGAAAAAGCTGGTTTAGTTAAACCATATGATGAAAGCTATTTGTATAACAAAGATTATTTTAATAATTATTTTAATGCTGAAAAATCTTAGATTTAAAATATAATTTTGACAAAAGAAAATCTGTCAAAATAAATGAGCTATTGTAAATATCCCATTTACAATAGCTCTTTTTTTCTAATTTTTTATTTTTCTTAATTAAAGAAATTGTATTTAGGTTAAACTATACACTCTACTAAGCCTAGATTACAATTGAATAAAATTTATCGTATACTTATAACATAAGTCAGATCGAGAAATAAGACATAGAAATGTTAAATAAGAATTTCAAAAAATAGATTTAAACAATTGGGATAGATCTCAGTGCTTTTATTACTTTACAAAGATGATAATACCATGGCTAAAACTGAAATTCACCCACAAAATAACTTTATGATAGGTATGTTAACATGAATATAGTTTAATAGTTATACTCCCGTTCCATTTGCACCAATGACTACTTTCTCTCCTATACTTCAAAGTGGTAAGTTCTTTAGTTCTTCATTAAATCATCACAAAAAGCTGCCACATCACTACCAGTAACTTCTAGCACTTCTTTACCTAAGGCTGCTCCCTCTTCAAAAAAATCAACAATTCCTAAAAGTAAGTCCATACTATCTTTTGCTTCAACAGTTCCCACTTTAAAAATATATTTTTGAATTTCTTTATAAACTATTTGATAATCTTTTGGTAGAGCTTTAACACGAGCCATATGTGCTTTCCACTCTTTCTTCTCTTCTATGATTTCTTTTATATTCATCTTATACTCCTATTTACCTAATTTTTTAGCTATATTATTATTTAGCTGCTTGCGCCACTTGTCACGGAAAGAGTTTGATCCTTCTTCTCCTACTAATTCTGCACAAAAACTTTTTATATCATTACCTAAAGCATCTTTCACATTCTGCCCATTTGCCACCCATTCTTCCAGCATATCAAGAACACTATTTAAAATCGGCATAAGATTTCGACCTGTAAAATCTCCATACATAAAAAGATTAGTATTTATTTCATCCCATGCATTTTGATAATCAGCTGGTAGTTTGCTTACTCTCAATTCAAAAGCTTTAAATTCTTTAGTCATATCACTTCCTGTGATTTTTTCCCAAAAATTCATTATTCCATCTCCTTTAATTTATTAATTCTTGTAGAAACAAATTCCCATTTTGCCCAAAACTTCTTTAGCTCTTCACGTCCTGCATCATTAAGAGTAAAAAACTTTCTTGGAGGTCCCATATCAGATGGCCTTTTTGTACTTTCAACTAATTTATTTTTTTCAAGCCTTACTAATATTGTATAAACTGTTCCATCTACAACATCAGTAAATCCTAAGGCATTAAGTTTTTTTGTAATTTCATATCCATATGTTTCTTCATCACTAATTATCTC
>OKWN01000640.1_pt1 | contig 12862 bp, 13 predicted proteins | sample 1607151 | NCBI WGS metagenome assembly OKWN01 (sample SAMN07501046, study PRJEB24779) | human gut metagenome | isolation source: stool | host: human infant | place: USA: Pittsburgh, PA | reverse complement strand
ACAATGAATAGAAATCTTCCCTTTCCCCTTAGGTACTCTAACCTTTTGTTTACAAGAAGGACATTTAAAGAATGCATAAGACTTCTTTTGCGCCCTCATTTTATTTTGCTTATCAAGTGATAACTTCACCTTATTAGAAAAATTTAAATATGCACTTCTTTCCGAATATCTTTTATTAAGATTTTTAGAAAACATTCTAAAGTATATAAATACCACCATAATTAATGCTAAAAAATAAAACATATCACCAAGGAAACTTGCTCTACCACTTAATAAAGATATTACTAAACTGACAAATACTAATTTAAATAGAAACTGATTCAATTCATCATTTCCATATCTGCCATACATGAATTTCATTAATTTTTCTTTCATTCTTAATCTCCCTTGAAATTTAATCTTTCGTGTAAAGAATTTTAACATATATAAAGGTTTTTAACAACTTATTTCCATAATACAAAAAATATTATTATAATAATTGTATTTTGGGTATTTATTAGTTGTATTTATATTAATTGGAACAAATGTCATTATCAATTGAGAATACACTTTGATAATTTTCTCTTGACATAATCACACTTTGCCATTAATATAATATTATTAAATGAGAATAGAAATTTAAATGAGAGGTATTTATATGAATAACAATAGATACGAAGAAGCAACAAAAGTCACATTAATATCTATAATGTGGAATATTATTTTAACATTAATAAAAATCTTAGGGGGTGTAGTTGGAAAATCAAACGCTATGATTGCAGATGGTCTTCACTCCGCCTCAGATATAATAAGTTCTTTAGGAGTTTTAATAGGCAATAAAATTGCAAGAACACCGCATGATAAAGAACATAATTACGGACATGAAAAAGCAGAAACTTTGGTATCATTCTTATTATCAATGTTACTTATCTATGTTGCTTTAACAATAAGTTTTAACGGAGTAAATTCACTACTTCACTTAGAAAATGTTCAAGTTCCTACATTTTTACCACTGATTATTTCTGTAATTTCCATAGGAATTAAAGAATATCAATACAGAATAACTATAAAAGTTGCTAAAAAAATAAACTCTCCATCACTAAAAGCAGATGCATGGCACCATAGATCAGACGCTCTATCTTCTGTAGCTGCATTTATTGGTATAGGTGGTTCACTACTTGGATTTAAGGCCTTAGATCCTATTGCAACAGTAATTGTTGGTTTATTTGTTGCAAAGGTAGGATTAGATATTTTCAAAGAAGCAATTAATGAATTAATGGACTATTCCATAGATGAAAAAGATGAATCACAAATCGTATCCATTGCAAACTCTACAGAAGGTGTTTTAAATATTGGAGAACTCAGAACTAGAAAGCATGGTTCTATGGCTTATGTAGATTTAACTATTTGTGTAAATAAGGACTTAACTGTACTTGAGGGACATGAAATTGCAAATAAATTGGAAATATCTATATTAGAAGAATTACAAATTGTAAAAGGTATAACAGTCCACGTTGAGCCTTGTATAAACTGTGACGAGTATAAATGTTGTATTTAATAGAAAAACTCAGCTTAAATTATCTTAAGCTGAGTTTTTCACTATTGTAAATTTATGATATTAATAGCATCAATTATTGGCTTAATACTATCTTTATCTGTAAAATCTACAGGGGTAGTATAGGCTTCTAACATACCTTTTGTGTTTTCATCCATTTCTTCTTCTTTTTGTCTTTTTAGTATCATTTTAAACATATTCATCATCAATTTATCTGGAGCAGTTAGATTTTTATAATTAAATGCTCCTCTTAAATAAAAATGTTTTATATTATCAGTATCTTTAAAATTATTTTTATTTACTTCTTTTAAGATTTTATCATCCATAATTGATAAACCTACAGAAAATACTATAAGATTTTTATTTTTTAATTTATCAATATCTTTATAAATTTGTTTGAAACCTTTGATACTGCCTGCATGTAACCAACCGCCAAAAACAATATTATCATAGTTCAATAAGTCATCTATATTTATATCTCCTATTTTTGACACCTTACAATTTAGCTCTTCTCCTATCCATTTTGCGTATTTTTCCGTACTTCCATATTTTGATTTATAAACAACTATATTTTTCATTTTAATTCCCCCCCTATTTATTTTAATGCGTTTTCAACGCATTTTAAATATAAACTAGATGATTCTTACTTATTTTTAATTATTTTTAAACTGTTTTTTCTTCTTCTGTAAAACCCAAACTCACTTTTTTATTATATCAATATTATTTAACATTATTGCTCTATATTCCTCGGAACCTTCTAAAATTAAATTAATGTATGTTTTGAATAAGTTTTTAATATTATTTTTTCATTTGAATCATTTAATTTTAGATTGCTCAATTTCTTTTTTACATGAAAAAAAGAGGTGTTAACCTCTCTTATTTATATAAAATATATAACGTTGTCTATTTCTTCTTTATCCATATTGCATGTGTTATACTTAATTTTTGCAGGAATACCTACAGCCGTACTATTTGATGGCATATCTCTTAAAACTACTGAATTAGCTCCTATTTTACAATGATTCCCTATATTAATCGGACCCAATATTTTTGCTCCAGATCCAACTACAATATCATCCCCTAGTGTAGGATGTCTTTTAAATTCTTTTTCATTTCCTGTTGCACCTATAGTGGCCCCTTGATATATAGTAACTCTATCTCCAATTATGGAGGTCTCTCCTATAACTACTCCACTTCCATGATCTATAAGTGTACCCATACCTATTTGTGCTCCTGGATGAATTTCTATTCCAGTAAAAAATCTACTAGTCTGAGAAATTAATCTAGCAATAAAAAATCTTTTCTTTGTATAAAAGAAGTGAGATATCCTATACATTATAAGAGAGTGAACAGAAGGATATAACAAAAATACTTCTATCTTATTTCTGGCTGCTGGATCATTTTCCATTATAAAATTTATATCTGCTCTCATATGTTGAAAAAGCATAGTCTACCCCCTCCTTAAAAAATTCCCATGGACATGTATTTATCTACTCCATCTGGAGCAATAGTTACTATCTTTTTATCAGGATACTTTTTAGAAATTTCTATTGCACCAAATACATTTGCACCAGAAGATATACCCACTAATACTCCCAATTTATTTGCAAGTAATCTAACAATATTAAAAGCATCTTCGTCACTTACTGTTATCACCTTATCTACTATATTTTCATCATAGTTTTTAGGTATAAAGTTTGCACCTATTCCTTGGATTTTATGTGGACCTGCCTTTTTTTCAGTAATCAATGGTGATGATTTTGGTTCTATACCTACCACTTCTATATTTTCATCTTTTTCTTTTAAAAACTTTCCAATACCACTTATAGTTCCACCAGAACCAATTCCTGCTATTATCACATTTACATCTGATACTTCTTTATATATTTCTGGTCCTGTAATATCATAATGCACTTTTGGATTGTCTTCATTTTCAAACTGTCCAAGATTTATATAATTTTCATTTTCTTTTAATAATTCTTTCAATTTCTCTATGGAACCATTCATTCCCTTTGATCCTTCAGTCAAAATAAGTTCTGCTCCAAAAGCCTTTACCAACTGTCTTCTTTCAATGCTCATAGTTTCTGGCATTATAATCACAACTTTATATCCTTTTAGATTTCCTGCCATGGCAAGACCTATACCTGTATTTCCACTTGTAGCCTCAACCAATACACTACCTTCTTTTAATACTCCTCTTCTCTCTGCTCCTTCAATCATGGAGAGTGCTATTCTATCTTTTATACTTCCTCCTGGATTATATTTTTCCAATTTCACATATACATTTTCATATCCTATTTTATCTAAAGATATAATAGGTGTGTTACCTATTAACTCCAATCCATCTTTATATATCATTTTTATTCCTCCCAACATTTTAATTATCAAAATGATAATATCATTGTAGCATTATCATTTTGATAACACAAGCATTTTATTATCATTTTGATAATTTCTTTCTATATTTCAAAATTTTACCTGTTTTAAAATATTAAAATTGATAAAAATTAACAATAATAATATGGTATACTTAAATAAACCACATCTTTTAAAATAAAATATGTTGGGAGGTTAAATTTTGAAATTAATTGATATAAAAAATTATATACAAAGCGTTTGCCAAAACATTTCAACCGTACTTGATGTAGATGTTACTGTAGTGTCAAAAGATTTAGTAAGAATAGCCGGCACAGGAATTTTTAAAGATAAAATTGATGAAAAAATATCTGATAAATCTGCTTATTCTAATGTATTAATATCTGGAGAATCTTACATTATCAATCGGGAAATAGAACATAGTTGCAAAGATTGTATCCATAGCAAAGATTGCAAAGAGTTAGCTGACATTTGTACTCCTATAAGACTTGGCAATCACAATATCGGAATACTTGGTATCGCAGCTTTCACAGAGGAAGACAAAAATAAAATTTTATCTAAGGATCAAGAATTATGCGAATTTATCAGTAGTATGTCTAACTTAATTTCTTATAAATTAGATGAAATGTACAAAGAGGAAATTCGAACTGTTGAAGAATTGGAAAAACAAGAAATTGAAAAAGCAATAAAAAAATACGGAAGTAATACACAAGAAATGAAACAAGTTGCAAAGGCATTAAACATTGGAATAGCCACACTTTATAGAAAAGTAAAAAAATATAATATTAATGCTGAAGAAGAATAATTAAAAACAGTAGATTTGCATATGCAAATCTACTGTTTTTAATTTACAACTTTGTGCCTCGAGCACAGCTAATTTTTTATTAATCTATAAATGTAACTACATCTTCTAATGGCTTACGAGGTGGCTTAGGTGGAGTATTTTCGTCTGGCACTCCTATTGATATCATTGACATTAGTTCGTAGCCTTCCTTATTGAATCCTATAAGATTTTCTATTTCTGTTTTAGCATGTGTTGGACCTGTCATATAACAACTTCCATAACCCATTTCAGTTGCAGCTAATAATATATTTTCCACTGCTGCTCCTATACCTTGTGCTCCTGATTGAGGTGACACTAATACATCTAAGACTTCCTTAGGGGCATCATTTTCTTTTAAAATTTTATATTCTATCATATCATATTCACAAGCATAAACTAAGATAACTACTGGAGCATTTTTAAAGCTGGTATAATATTTAATCACACTCATATGCTTTTTAAAATCCTTTTCATTTTTAGCAAGTGACCCTATATTTTCATGACTTTTAGTTACTATCTCTGCCATTTCATTTATTATATCTCTATTTTGTAATACAACAAAATGCCAATTTTGCTGATGTTTTGGTGATGGAGCTTCTGTTCCTGCTTTAATTAGTTCTAAAATATCTTCTCTTGGTATTTCAGTACTTTTAAATTTTCTAACACTTTTACGGTTATGTATTAAATCTAAATTTACCATTAGTACTACTCCTTATAATGTAATCTTATTCAAATTGATTATATACACTAGATTATTTTCTGTCAAATACTTTTATTTATTAATGTAAAGATTTTAATAAGCCTTATTCTACATAGAAATTAATCTCATTGGAGATATTAAATAAGAAATTATAATTTTTGTTTAAAATATCCTTTTTTGAATTGGAGGTTTATTATATGAAAGAGATGCCAACAGCCATTGATGGAACTCTTCGAAAATCTTTTCTTCGTGTCCCAGAAGTCATCAGAGAATGTAGTGGAATTAATGTCTTTGGTAAAAGAATTAAGTCCTTAGTATATACAACAGATTTAGCAATCATAAGAAATGTAAATGCAGATGCAATTTTAGCAGTTTATCCTTTTACACCTCAACCAGTAATTACTCAAGCTTTACTTTTAGCTGCTGATATACCCGTATTTGCTGGGGTCGGTGGTGGTCTTACAAAAGGTCTTCGTTCTGTTATGTTGGGTACAAACGCTGAAATACAAGGTGCTATAGGCGTTGTTGTAAATGCACCAACATCTAACGAAACCCTAAAAAGTTTGTCTGATGCTTTGGATATTCCAGTGGTTGTTAGTGTCATAAGTGAGGATACGGATATAGTAGAAAGAATAAATGCAGGTGCTAGCATATTAAATGTATCTGCATCAAAAGATACTCCAAAAATAGTTGCTAAAATAAGAAAAGAATATCCTAAGTTTCCTATTATAGCAACTGGTGGACCAAGTGACGAAACCATACGAGAAACTATAAGAGCTGGTGCCAATGCCATAACTTGGACACCACCAACTGTTCCTCATCTTTTTAAAGGTGTGATGAACTCTTATAGAAGTAATTTGGAGCATCACTAAAAAGCAGTGAAAATCACTGCTTTTTTATCTTTTATAATCTCCATAAGATAATACTTTTACAGTTATGCTGGAAATTTTTCTTTATCTACAAAGTCAATGTATTTCACATATTGTAGCTGTATACCATATACCCCCAAGAAATTGTCATTGTATTTGCTATATCTTTATCTTTTACTATAAGATAAAACTCCTCTTTTACTTAGTTTTTTCATTGATATTGCCAAATCTTCATAAAAATACATTGCAAATCATCCCCTTCTATAAGAAATTTATTCAGATTATAAATACATATTAAAAATTATATTCTATTTTTTCTCTTTTCATATTATTTAAAATTTTAATGACAGCAATTATTATAACCCAAATTTCAAGACGTCCAAATAGCATACCAAATATTTCTGTCCATAATATAATAGCTGGTGCCATTGGTGATGTTACTCCTACTGATAATCCCACTGTACCTAAGGCAGATGCAAATTCAAATAAGGAGTCTTGAAGTGAATAATTATTTAATAACATTATGGATACACCTATCACATATATAGTCATATACATAAATGCATAATTAGATATATCTTTTCTATCACTATCTTTTATATATACTTTCCCCTCAGGCTTGTATACATAATCCTCATTCACCAAATGAGGTGAAGCAAATTTACTTTTTATATTCCATATACAATTTCTACATAATATATAAACTCTATATAACTTAATTCCTCCTGCAGTAGATCCTGCTCCACCACCAATTATCATAAGTATTATCATAATAAATATGGCAAAACCATTCCAATCATTATAAGTTACCGTAGAAAACCCTGTAGTTGTAAGCGCAGATATAAGTTCAAACATAGACCTTCTAAGACCTATATATACATTTCCATATAGGTAGCTCAAAGAGAAAAATCCAACTAAAGGTACACATATACCTAAAATAAAAAACATAAATTTAATTTCTCCCAATTGAAAGAATTTCTTAAATTTACCCTTTATTAAAAGTAAATGAGCAGCAAAATTTGTTGTTCCAAGTAACATTAAAATAATAGTTACAAGCTCTATGGAAAAACTATTGTATGCTCCTATACTTTCACTTCTTACACCAAAACCTCCTGTTGATAAAGCTGCAATAGAATTATTTATAGCATCAAATAAAGGCATTCCAAAAATACAATATAACACTATACCTGATATAACATAGCCACTATATATTGATAATATCAATCTGGATGATTTTAATAAGTTAGGTAGTAAATTATCTAAATGACCTTCGCAATTATATAAACTCATTCCAAAAGTTGCAGAAAGAGCTGATACCATTACAAGTACAATCCCCACGCCTCCAAAAAAGTTCATTATACTCCTGTGAATCAGATAAATTTTAGGACAATTATCCACATCTACCACAGAAAGACCAGTAGTTGTCCATCCACTGACAGCTTCAAAAATACTTTGAGTAAAATTTAGCATATCACTTAAGTAAAAAGGCATGGCTGATATAAATATAGCTAATATCCATGTTAAAGTTACTATTACAGCATCTTCTCCCACTGATAATTTTTTATTTTTATTAATCGGAATAAGTTTTTTAATTATTAACCCTAAAATCATGGAAAGTACTCCTGGGATAAAGAAATACTTTCCATAAATAAATTCTTCAGGATATGCAACTAAAACTAATAATGGAATTAAGTTTATAACACCTATTATAATTAAAAATACACCTATATAAGATATAATTATATTATTTGATAATTTGCTTTTCATTTTATGCACCTCTAACCACATTGTTCAAAATTGTATTTTGTAAATTAGGTGGTGACAATATAATAAGCTTATCATGAGGTAATATTTTTGTATTCCCATTTGGGATTATACTTTGTTTGCCTCTAATAATACATCCTATAATAGCATCTTGTGAAAATTCTATATCTTTTAGTAACTTATTACTTATATGGTACTTTTCTTTTACTACTACTTCAATTATAGATATTGATCCATCTTCAATAGGCATAAAATTATAAATTTCATTTACTGTTGTAACTTGTTCAATCATCTCTGCTACAACATAAGTTGCGCTTATGGCTGTATCTATACCTAATTTTTTGAAAACTTCCACATTTTTGGGATTGCAAACTGTAGCAAAAGCTTTTTTTATACCATATACTTTCTTCGCAAGTTGGCATATAACTAAATTATCACTATCGCTGCTTGTCATTGCAATAACAACATTATTTTTATTTATCTTTGCTTCTTCTAATATATAAGGTTTACTACCATCACCACAAATTACTGTTACATCATATTTTCTTGATATATTTTTGCAATAATCATAATCATCATGTATAAAAGTTATATTATGAGATTTATTACTTAATGAATTTAATAAATATTCTGTAGTATCTCTTCCACCAACAATTAATATATTCATTTTCTTATCTCCTCATTAATTTTTCTTTATATTACCTTTCTATCTTCTATATACTGTGTTTTCATTTTTCCGAGTAATTTTTCAAATTCATTAATAGTTAATTTAGTTGGATAAATTATATTTATATCAAAATCCTTGTATACAATTTCTTTTTCTGTATCATATAATCTACTCACTACATTTTCCACGTTAAAAATTTCCTTTCCAATTTCTGAAATCATTATATTTGTATTATCATTATTTGTGGCACAAACTAAAGTATCTGCTTTTTTTATTCCTGCTTCAACTAAAACTTCCACGTCTGTAGCATTTCCTTCTATTTTGAATCCACTATAATCCCTTGATATTTTTCTAAAGTTACTTTTATCTATATCAATAATAACCACTTCATAATCCTTCGATGATAGAATTGATGCTATATTAGCACCAAATCTACTACAACCAGCAATTATAATATAATTATTTTTTTTCATTTTCATTATCTCCTTGTTTTTGTTATTGTAATGAGTATATTTTAACAAAGAGGTTATAAATTTTGTATTAAGATATAATAAAGGATATAAAGATTGTGTTAAGATTTTCTTTATATTACTAAAAAAGTATAAAAATTTACTTCGCTTAAGCTCTACGTAAATACTACACTTTAATCCCATGAGTGGTCACCTTAACTTTTATGTGAGCAATGATTTCACAAAAAAAAGAAGCCTTTAAGCTTCTTTTATTCATCAACTAGACGATATCCAATTCCCATTTCTGTAATTATATATTCTGGTTGTGCTGGGTCTTTTTCAATTTTTCTTCTTATACTTGCCATAAAAACCCTTAAGGATTGTGTTTCATTTTCCAAGTATGTTCCCCAAATCTCTTTTATTATAAATTTGTGAGTTAAAACTCTTCCACTATACTTACTCATAAGTACTATTATTTTATACTCAATTGGGGTAAGGTGAATATTTTCTCCTCTTACAAACACTTTTCGTTTTTCATAATCTATCTCCAAATCCCTAAGTTTAAATAAGGTTTTTTCTTCAATAGTATTATTGGTAGTAAAAGCATTTCTCAGACCTACTCTAACTCTAGCCAATAATTCTGAAATGCTAAAAGGTTTTGTTAAATAATCATCAGCTCCCATATCTAGTGCCTCAACCTTATCTCTTTCTCTGCCTCTTGCTGATACTACAATTATTTTTGCCTTTGTATTTTCTCTAATTTGTTTTATTACATCTATTCCATCCATATCAGGTAAACCTAAATCAAGAATTATTATATCTGGATTTGCAGAATATACAAGTGATATGGCATTACTTCCTAAATTTGTATCTATACATTTATAGTTTTGAGCTTCCAACGATACTTTTATAAACTTACTAATGGGATTATCATCTTCCACGACTAAAATTAATGGTTTTATCTCCATTTATGCCTCTCTTTCTATAGGTATGGAAAAGCTAAAAGTTGCTCCTCCTAACTCATTATTAAATACTTTGATTGTCCCTCCATGTGCCTCTACAATGGATTTACATATTGCTAGTCCTAAGCCAACGCCTCTTTGTTCATTTCCCGAACCTCTATTTTTTGTGAAAAATCTTTGAAAAATATTATCCAAATCTTCTTTTAATATTCCATTTCCATTATCTTTAACCTGAAATATTACTTTATCTTTTTCTTTTTCAATAATAATTTGTATTTCACAACCCTTAGGTGTATATCTAACACCATTTTGAATTAAGTTTACTAATACTTGCTCTATAAGCAAACCATCAATATCTATTAAAATAATCTCTTCTGGTAAAAACAATTTGATCTCATGATCATTGGAATATTTTTTTACCTTAGATATGGACTCCACAACTATTTCATCTAAAACTTCCATGTTTTTATTAATTTTTAATCTACCTTCATCTATCCTAGTCATACTAAGGATATTTTCAAAAGACTGACTAAGCCACACTGTATCATCATAAATATTTTTAAGTAAATCTTTTTTAATATTAGTTTCAAGTAAATCATAATTATCCATTATGGTAGAAACTGAACCTAATATGCTAGCAAGAGGGGTTCTTAAATCATGAGAAATTGATCTTAATAAATTTCCTCTAAGTCTTTCACTTTCAGCTTCTAAATTTACTAATCGGTTTTTTTCATATAATTCTTCTCTTTGTATAGCAAGGGCAAGCTGCGCACATATTGACTGTAACACCATACTTTCACTACTTTCTGTAGTTAATTTATCATCATAATATATACCTACTACACCTATTACCTTCTCATCATTTTTTATGGGATAGTAAGATGAATTTAGTTCCTCATAATAAGGTGTACCCTTGCCTACTACTTTACCTATTTCATAAGTATATTTTATTGCTTTTTTATCTAAACAACTTGAAAAAGTATATTTTAATTCCTCATCCTTTAAACTGTAAATATATTGTTCTTCATTACCATCATTTATAAGAATTATAATATCTTTTTTTAAAATTTCCACCAAACTTTCACCAGAAAAATCTAATACTTGCTTTTTATTTCTTGCACCTAAAAGTTTTTTATTACTTATATATAATTCTTCTATTGTTTTCTCCCTTAAGCTACAAGACTCTGCTTCCTTTTTCACTCTAGATGTAAGCGTACTAGTAATTAAGGCTGTAATTAGCATTATTAAAAATGTTATAGGATAATCTGCTCTATCTGCCATTAGTGTGTAGTACGGCTCTGTAAAAAAGAAATTAAATGAAAGAACACTTATTATGGACGCAAGTATTCCATAAACATATCCATTTGTAATACTGGATGTAAATAGTACTCCCAAAATATAAACTAAAATTATTGTTGCCTCATTTAAGTTTATATTCCAAAATACAAAGGATATAATAATATCTAGTATCATAATAATTATAGTTCTAAAAAAATCATCTCTATAAGTTTTAAGTTTCATAAAATTTCCCTCATACTAATTTTATCTTATTCTTCTATTATAAAATATTTCGGTGAAAATTTCTTCTATCAACTTATTTCTTCTCCATAATCTATATATTTGTCACTACATATATATCTAAAAGTTCCTAATCTTTCAAGGTTTTTTATTGGAGCAATAAAATCCGGTTCCAAATCACAAGCAACTCTATAATGCTTTCTTGCTCTATTAAAATCTCCATGCTTTTCATAATATATTCCCAATAGATTATGAATTTTTCCAGAAGATAAATCTTCGACCATTGCCTCTTTAATATTATTAATAGCTGCATCATAATCATTCATTTTTAAATAATAAATAACTTTATCAATTTTATTATTAATACTACTATTCTTTTGACATGCTTTAATCATATTACTCAACTCCTATTTTTATAATATATTACTATTATATTTATATTTTAGTTAAGTTCATATTAAGTTTTTTATAATCGTATAAAGATTTTGTGAAGATTAAAGACTCCTTTAATATAAAAAAGCAGCAATAATTAAATTGCTGTTTTGTAGACTATAATTTTTTTTCTTTAAATCCACCACCTTTTACTTCATCAATATTATTAATTGAGACGAAAGCATTTTTATCTTCTTTATATATTATTTCTTTTATTTTAGCAACTTGACTAGATGCAACTACACAATATATCATTTTCTTGTTCACTTTTGAGTAAGCACCTTGTGCATCTAAGAAAGTTACACCTTTACCTGTGGTCTTCATTATATTACTCGCTATCTCACCATATTTTTCTGATATAAGCAAAATCAACTTTTGTTTATTAAAAATATCCTTTGCCTTTTCTATTGATATAGATGTTAAATACATGGAAATTAATGTATACATTGCTTTAAGTCCACCAAATAACACTCCACCCACACATATAATAAAAAAGTTTATTACTAGTGATGCATTCTTTATGGATATATCGTATTTAATTTTTAGAGCTGCCATTACAATATCCAAGCCTCCAACAGATGAGTTTGCTTTAAATATTAATCCAACTCCAACACCAATTAGAATACCTCCAAAAATACTTTGAATCATTAGGTCATCTATCCTTATATATTTATAAAGATTTTCTGAAATTCCTAAAGCAAAAGAATAAATAAACATATTTATAATACTTGTAAAAAAGAACTCTTTATCCACATACTTTTTACAAAT
>OKWN01000631.1_pt1 | contig 13090 bp, 5 predicted proteins | sample 1607151 | NCBI WGS metagenome assembly OKWN01 (sample SAMN07501046, study PRJEB24779) | human gut metagenome | isolation source: stool | host: human infant | place: USA: Pittsburgh, PA | reverse complement strand
GGCTGTAAAAGCTGATGAAATCAGCGTAGTAGAGCCCACTCAACCACTGCGTCTTGCTCGACAATCCAAAGACAATTAAGAGGCTAGGACTATTGTCCCAGCCTCGTTTGACGTTTGATTTCTTTGTTAAGAGACTCAATGAGGTTTGTCGAATAAATGCTGTGCCAAATCTGGTAGGGAAACTGATAAAAAGTTAAAAGATTATCCGTATTCTCCAGACTTTCCATGACTTTCCTATACTTTGGTTTCCATTCAGCGATAAAGTCCTCCAAAGCTAGGACTGCTATTTCTAAATTTTCAGTACGATAAATCGTTTTAAATTGCTTCAAAATAACCGCTCTATCTGCTCGTTTCACTTTACTAGCTAGATTTCGACTAATATGAATTAAGCAACGTTGTTGTTTAGCTAATGGGTAAGCCTGACTGATCATCTGCTCAAGCCCCTTGAAGCAATCGGTCGCTACATGAGAAACCTGTTGAATGCCTTGTTTTTGAAGCTTATCTAACAGGGTGGACCATGAATCATTGTTTTCATTTGGGGCGATTTCATATCCAAGAACAACCTTCTGTCCTTCTGGTGTAATGCCAAGTGCGATATGAATACATTCTTTATTAACGGCTCCACGTCTTAATGGAAGATAGGTTCCATCAAGAAATAAAACAGAGTAATTGGCTTCTAAGCTTCTCTCATGAAAAGCAGAGACATTCTCCTGAGTTGTTTTTGAGATATTAGAAATTGTGGCAGGACTATAGTGATGACCATCCATTCGCTCGATGATGTCGCTAATTTCTCGAGTCGTTACGCTGGTTTGATAGAGTTTGATAACCATCTCTTCCAAGTGGTCATCTCGACGTCCATAAGAGGGGATCAAAGCTGGACTAAAGTTTCCATTACGACTATTACCAGAATTATAGCCTACTTTATCGTAAGGCTCATACCCTAAAAGGGCTGACAATTCTGCTTGAAGCGGATCATTCATCGCCGTTTCAAGAGAAGTACGGAAAAATTCATCAATATCTTGCTTTTGGGCTAAGAAGTTAAGTAGTTCTGTGCTAAACTGAGTCATAGGAATAAATCTCTTTCTAGTAATGTTTCGCAACTCTACTATAACGGATTTATTCCTTTTTGTGTTTACAGAACATATTGTATACTATCCTCTGCAAAATATAGATATAAACATTTTATTCTATTTTGTACAGAAAATAACAACAAATGACCATATTCCTTGCCTATTTTCAATCATTTTGATACTCTACAATTGGAGGTATATATGACTAAACAAAAAATAAATCAAATTGTCGGTTCCATTGGGGCCTTTATCGGGATTATTGTATTTATCGCCTACATCCCACAAATTTTTGCCAATTTACAAGGCAACAAAGCTCAACCATTCCAGCCTTTATCCGCAGCAGTATCTTGTTTAATTTGGGTTCTTTATGGATGGACAAAAGAACCCAAGAAAGATTGGATACTAATTATTCCAAACTCAGCTGGTGTGATTTTGGGTGGACTCACTTTTTTGACTTCACTTTAACAAATTTAATAGTATGTATAAAAAGCTGAGATGAGTTTCTCAGCTTTTTCTCTATTCTCAGATAATTAAACGCTGCACTCACTAACTTCCGCTTTTCCATTCACAATCATTCTCATGGTCATCAACTAGACCTGCCGCCTGTAGAAAACATACTAAGATTAGTAGTGAAGAAATCTCCGACGGGAGTGAGTACTCACTACTTTTTCTTTGTGTTAAAGTAGAGGTGTCTTGTGAAGTCGTGGCTTCTTTTGGCGCTAGACGCCGTAAAAAAACTGGCAAGACACCTGTTTTAGATGGAATTTTATCAAAGTATGTTGGACGCTAGACGTCGAGTATTGAAAATGAAATCACTAAAATAAGGAATCATTCAAGACAAAGAGGTAAACATAATGCGGACAGTTTTTGGAATTGATGTGAGTAAAGCAAGCTCAGAAGTCGCTATTCTTGTGAATGGTGAAAGGGTTCATTGCTATACTATGTCTAATGACATTATCGGATTTTCTCGTCTACTGAAGGACTAAAGACCGTGAGAAACCCCGAAATTATTTTCGAAGCTAATGGTGTCTACTCTTGTCGACTTCAGGCTTTTCTAGAAGAAAACAGCTATGACTATACACGTCTTAATCCTTTGGAAGCTAAAAAGCAACTTGACAGCTTACGAGTCCGGAAAACCGATAAAATTGACGCAGGGAAACTAGCTTCGTCACAATTCGTTTTAAACCGTAAGCCAATTTATGTTCAAGAAAAAGTCTATCAAAACTTGCATGATCTTAGCCGGTTCTACCAAAATCTGACAGAGGATATCGTAAGGACGAAGAATAGGCTGCACAAAGTTCTTCAAGTCGCCTTCCCAGAAATCGAGATTCTACTATCTACTCCTGCAGGTGAGCAATATTAGAATCTCGTGTCCATCTTCCCAACAAAGCATTAGGTGCTGGAATTATCGGAAGTTGAGTTGAAAGAGACTATTCGCCAGTCAACCTCTAAACGCATTTCAGAGAACAGAGTAGGTAACTTGGCTGAGAAGCTAGTTGGACTGGTAAAGCAATCTTATTCTGCCATTTCAAAAACCTCTCCTATAATAGAAGAGGTTAAGTATAATGCACAGAAACTTATAAGGTTGACAAGCCGTCGAGAACAAGTTTTAGAACAGTTGATAGAGTTAGCTAAACCTCTACCTGAATATGTGATTCTTCTCTCTATTCCTGGCATCGCAGAGACAACGGGTACAAGCGTTATTGGCGAATTAGGAGACATTCGTCGCTTTACGTCTGCTAATCAAATCAACGCTTTTATCGGTATTGATCTCAAACACTATGAGTCGGGAGATTTCCTAGGTCAAGAGCATATTACTAAGCGTGGGAATCCTTGTGCAAGAAAAATTCTGTACAAATCTATTCGCAATATCGCTTCAGCTAGCCATACCAATCCTTGTCATATCGCAGATTTCTATGAGAAACGAAACAGACAATCGACAATAGCTTCAACTAAGCCACATACGATTTCCTCTATACATCGTCTCATTCGAACAATGTATTACCTCATTACGCATAACAAACTTTACGATTACTCTTTGACCCAAAATCGATAAGGCTGTCTATGCCGTATTATGGTAACACCTTGTTTCAAAAAATACCAGATGAGGTGTTTTTTTAGCATGCCCATTTATGGATCAAAAAGTGTTAAAAATAAGACAGTAACCTCAGAATAGCCACTATCTTATCTCTTTTTTTACTTAAAGCCTTGATAGACTTGGCAAATGGTAGAAAAAGAGAACCGAAGTTCTCCTTTTCAATCTATTAGTTTAACACTCTAGGTGGGTAAGCAATACCAGTCTTATCAAAGTAAACGTAGATTCCTGGTTGGATTTCTATCCATGTGCTGATGGCTTTCTTACCACTATCACCATAGTAATAGCTAATACGACCATTGCCAGCAGTTACCGTTTGTCCTTTTACTTGTTTACCATCTTTAGCAAAGTAATAAGTATCGTCACCAATTTTAACTTCACCAGTCACTGACTTACCATTAGCACCGATATAGTACCAATTGTTGTCTCCTGTTGTGAAGAACTCATTAGTCAAGCGTTCACCTGTTGCAGCATCATACTTGCTATAAGTACCATCTGCATTCTTAACAATACCACCCTTAACTTGGCTTCCGTCTGCATTAAAGTAGAGGTGTTGTCCATTGATAACTTGAGCACCTGTAACAGTCTTACCATTAGCGCCTGCATAGTACCAAACATTGCCATCAGTTGTGAAGAATTCGTTAGTCACTAGCTCTCCAGAACCTTCTTTGTACTTACTATAAGTACCATCTGCATTCTTAACAACGCCACCTTTAACTTGACTTCCATCTTCATTAAAGTAAAGTTTTTGACCATTGATAACTTGAGCACCTGTAGCGGCAACACCATTTTCATCGAAGTGGTACCATTTACCATCGATGTTCCTCCAAGTGTTCTTGATAGCATTACCAGTATGAGCTTCGAAGTAATAAGTCTTACCTTTATAGGTTGCTAACTTATCTTTAGTTTGGAAACCATCTTCACCAAAGTATTGTGTGGAACCATCGATAACAGTAAGACCTTTAGCCATGACACCTTCATTAGTGAAGTAACGGAATTTCACAACCTTAGATTCATTACCATCTTTATCAGTTTCAGTTACATCAAATTTAGTGTAACCACCCTTGTACATTTGACCTTTATAGTTATAAAGGTAAGTATTACCGTTAGCATCAACATAGAAGGCATTGCTCAACATGATACCATTTGGCAAGAAACGATAAACATCTTTACCATTTGGTGAGTATTCACCATTTGTAACCATGTGACCACGTGCATCAAAGTAATAGGTATTTCCATTGAAAGTAACAAAGGCAGATTTAGCTTGATTACCACTTGTACCGAAGTAAGTGATTCCCTTACCATCATTTGAGAACCCAGTAACAGCCTTTTCATTTCCTGTCAATTGAAGAGGAATGAAGTTACCTTCTTTAGTGACAGTGAAATATTTACCAGTTGCTTCATCGCTAAGTACATAGCCAACACCGCGGTCAAGAACGTTTGTTCCGTTGAAGTATTTAGCCTTCCATTGTTTCAATTTAACAGAATCATCAATTGGTTTACCAGTTGAGATCATGTTTTCCGTGAACATTTTAGGGTACTTAGCTTTAAGTTCAGCTAAGAATTCGCCACCATATTGAGCTTGGTAATCCCTACCTGATGACTTAGAGTTAGCTACATAAAGTGAGTGATCAATGATAGCATCTGCAATCTTACGTCCTGCACCGTCAGTACGAGTCGCTGTTACGACTTCTTTACCTGGCAATTGGTAAATTTGGTCTGGAACCCAGTCAGCGATTGCTTGGATACCCGCTTTGTGAAGGGCTTTAAGAGCATCACGAAGATCTTCTTTAGAACCATATTTATTGTTCTTACTCATGGCAAGATCATAACGATCTGCAAAGGCATAACCATTTTGGATAACTGAGTCAAGGAAGGTACCGTCATCGGCAGATACAAATTGTGGTGCCATTTCAAATGATGTTACGCCCCATGATTTGAACAAATCAACATTTTCAGCAATCTTACGGTTAGTATAGACTGAAGGATCTGAACCATCCGGGATAGTTTGGAAGTTTGAGAATCCTTCGTAGATCAATTGTGAATCATAAGCCTCAGTCGCTTTAAGGGTCAATTCGCCTTCTTTTTTAGCTTCTGTTGAAGGTGCTACACGGATATCTTGATCATCTGAAGCTCCGACTGGAACCCAAACTGCTACGAAACCTGACATATCAAATGTTTCATAACCCTTGATGTCATTAGCGCCGAAAGTCAAGACACCATTGCTGTCTGTTTCTTTCACGTAACCTGCTGCGATTGCCTCTGCATCAGATGTAAAGTTCTTGATACCATCAGCTGTACCAACAATCAAAGCACGGTATTTCTGGTTGGCATGGATTTTACCCATTTCAACATTAAGTTTAGCTGACTCATGCAAAGTCAATTTTGGATTATTCACTACAAGAGTTACCTGACCAGAGGTACGGCTGTATTTAGAACCTTCTGTATCGTCAGCTGTCATGATGTCTTTACCATAACGTACTGAAGTGTAGACTTCACTTGTGCGGTAAAGTTCAACATCTGAATTGTCCATCTTACCATCAGTTGGCAACCAGTAAGAACGTTGCGCTTGTCCACCAGATACATACTTGATACGGTTCTTCATCAAGTTAACGATGGTGTCGTGATATGGTGATTTAGTTTCCATATAGTGACCGTCATCTGTATAAAGGTCTCCATAGTAGACACGAGTGATCGTTTCCATGTTCTGCAACATTACAGCATAAGCTGCAGGGATGTTATTCAAGGTATATTTCTTATTGCTGCTGAGCATGTCTTTGTTGTAAATTTCAAATGCTTGCTTCATTTCAGAATCAGAGATAGTGAAACCATCTGATTTTTTATTGATTTCTTTCTTAATGATTTCAGCAATAATATCTTGAACGTTGTTATCATGGGCACGGATAAAGACGTAGTTTCCTGACGCGTCTCCGTATTTCTCATTGTATTTACCAATTGTAGACTGTTTAGCTGTACCGTCTTCGTTGTAGGCAGTGCTTCCATCTTTGTTAATCCAGTCAGTCTTAAAATCGCGTTGAGTCGTATTGAAAGTATTGTTATACAAAGGACTTACAGCTGGTGTACGATCCTTAATTGGTTTAGCCAATGAGAAAAGGAGGGCCAAACGTTGTTTATTTTCCATGGCAAGCGCAGCACCATCAGTCTTGTCATTGTAATGGTTGTCGTTAAGACTCCACGCTTCAAGAACTGAGATATGAGCAAGAGCTTGCGCCTCAGATTTATTTACACCATAGTACTCACGGAAATAGTTTGTGTAGAGTTGAAGCATGTCAGCATTGACATTATCTACCGCATCGACACGGATACCATCGAAGTTAGCATCCTTGTCACCCATAACAATTGAACCCCAGTTCATAAGGTAGTGAATTTGGTTCAATTGTTCCGCTTGAACAACTGGGTTAGATAAGTCTACGTCATTAGCAAGCAAGAAGTCGAAGCCACCCATGTGGTTTGGGTCAGACTGCTCATCAAGAACTGACTTATTAATCGTACCAGTCTGGTTAGTAGCCGTACGGTTCAAAAGACGATAGTTAGAATTTGCCCATGGTGTACGTGAGTCATTCACATAAAGAAGGGCTCCACCTTGAAGGTGATCCTCTCCTCCACCTTTTGAATAGTTTTCAGTTTCTTTGTTCCACTGTGGTTGTGTCTTAACAAAGGCAGAGATAGTTTCACGCAACCATTGTGTTGATTTTTCAGCCTGAATCTTTTGTTCAATCTTAACTTGGATATCCTTAGCAGCACGATTTAAGTCTGCTTGCTTATCTGTGCTTGTGTACTTAGCCTCCAAGTTGAAGACTTTAGACATGTAGTTCAAGTAATTAACTTGCGTATCTACATTTGGCCACCAAGCCATCAAAAGTGGACGGAAATCTTCTGCAGTTGATGCTTGCCAAGTCACACCATCTTTGATGATAGAAACTGGACGGTACCAGCTATCAGCAGTCAAATAACCATTAATCAATTCAAAACTTGCTTCAGATGAATCGTAGGAACGGTTATTGATTGAGAAACCATCAACAATATTTGTTGTTCCAGGTGTGAAAGAGTGTGTTGATGAACTTGTAAGGGCGCCATCTTTGCCGAAGTAAAGCAATTGACCATTTACAGTAATGGCAAAGTTTTCTTTGTGTGAACCATCTTCATTAACATAGTAATATTTACCATCAGTGTATTTGATGTTTTTCAAAGAAAGTGCTGCTTCCACTTCTGAATCTTTCAAAGCAGCTTGAGGAGCTTTAACTTCTGTATTGACGACTTCAGCCTTGACGGTAGCTGGCTGTTCTGCTGCTTTTTCAGTTGTTACAGCTGGTGCATCTGTTGTTACAACTGCTTCTTTATTTGGAACAGCTGCCACTGCTACATCAGTAGTAGTTGTTGCTGTTGTAGCTACATCAGCTGTTGCTTGTGTGTTCGTTGTAGTTGCTGTTTCGACGGCATTTGTTTCTTTAGCAGGCGTTAAAACATCTGCTTCTTTTGTATTTGTACGTTTATCGACTTCTTTGGTTGCTTCTGTAGAAGTAACTAAATCGGCTGTTGTATCTAAATTTGGTTGAGTTACTATCTTATCTTGAGTTTCATCCGCTGAAACTGAAGATGTTGTTGCAGACAATCCTCCTACGACAGTAGCAAGTGCTGCAGAGGCAACTGCAATTGTAACCCATTGCTTCTTAACTTTATGAAGCTTATAGTGTACCTTATTTTCCATTATAATTTTCCCCGTGATTTTATTTGTCAAAATCAGACTGAAATCTATCCGATTTCAAACAATTACATTATATCATTATTTTCTAACTATTTCTCGAATTAATTGTTTTTTTATAAATTATATGTAACATAACATCAACATTAGAAAAGTTTTGTAACACACCTATTTCATAGGCTTTCAATTCTCATTTTCATATCATTTGATAAGTAAAACTATTTTCTATAAAAACCACTAAAACCCTTGATACAATGGCTTTTACAACGATTCTGACTCAAAATTGATATTTGTCAGATTTTTTTCTTTAAGGAGCAAAAAAAGGCAAAATTTCTTTAAACGATTCTCGTTTTCAAGAAATTTCACCTATAAATTCATGTCAAATCATATCGTTTTTCACTTAATCTCTCAGATTAAGATTAGATTGATTGATTATTTATCAAAATCAGCATAACCATTTTCATCGAAGAAGACAGTCTTACCGTCTTGGAAAGTGATCCATGTGTTTGTCACACGTTCTCCAAGAACTGATTCGTAGTATTCCACTCCTTTTGGTGTGCTGATTGGGCTACCTTTAACTTGACGTCCCAAATGATCAAAGTAATATTCTTTACCATCGATATTTTGGCGTCCTGTTACAGCCTTACCATCTTTGAAGTAGTACCAAACATTGTTACCAGTTGTCAAGAAACGGTTATTGAGACGCTCCCCTGAATCTTTATCATAGTATGAAAGTGAACCGTCAGCATTCTTAACAAAGTCACCTTTAACTTGGCTACCATCTTCTTTGAAGTAATAGTTTTTACCGCCAATGCTATAGGCACCTGTCACGATTTCACCATTATCTTTGGCATAGTACCATGTCTTACCACCATCAAGAGTGAAGAAATCAGATTTGACTTGGCTTCCATCAGCATTGAAGTAATAGTTAAGGTGGTCAATTGTTTGACGACCTGTGGCGAGGTTACCATCCTTATCAGCATGGTACCACTTGCCGTTTACTTCGAAGAACTTGTCTTTAACCTTGTAACCATTATCTACAGTGTAGTAGCTAATCTTGCCATTTTCAGTAACAAATTCACCTTTAACTTGGGCACCATTTGCACGGAAGTAGTATTCGTGACCATCCAAAGTAAGGGCACCTGTCACATTTTTACCAGCTGCATCACGGTAGAACCATGTTGAGCCATCTGTTGTGTAGAATTCACCCTTCTTAGCTTGTGCATAGCCTTGATCATTGAATTCATACCAGATACCATCGATTTCAGCCCAACGATTTGTGTAGGCATTACCTGAATTTTTATCGAAGAAGTAGAGTTTTCCGTCTGGAGTAACATACTTAGTACCTTTAGCTTGGAAGCCATTTTCATCAAAGTATTGCAATCCTCCACCAGCATGAGTCAAGCCAACAGCCATTTCTCCAGTTGGTGAGAAATAACGGAATTTAGCTTCTGTTTCTGAAGTACCTTCTTTCGGTACATCGAATACAAAGTAACCATCTTTGTACTGCTCACCAAAGCTACCAAAGTAATAATATTTACCATCCTGTTGATAAATAGAATCACGAAGCTGGATACCGTTTGGCAAGAAGAAATAAGTCTTACCATCGATATCTTGACGACCAGTTAACATATAACCTTCTTTATCGAAGTAATAGTAATTTCCAGCATATTTAATGAAAGCATTCTTAGCTTGGAAACCACTATTATCAAAGTAGGCCATACCCTTACCATCATAGTAGAAACCTGTCTTACCACCTTGATCTGTCAAAGGTTTTGGCAAGAAGATGCCATTCTCAGTAACTTGATAGTAGCGACCAGTAGCATCGTTACTGAGAACATAACGACTACCACGACCAAGGATATTAGTACCATTCATGTACTTAGCAGACCATTGCTTGATTTTAACAGATGGATCAATCTTCTTACCAGTTGATATCATCACATCTTCAAACAACTGTGGATATTTCTTTTGGAGCTCATCAAGGAACTCACCACCATATTGAGCTTGGAAGTCCTTACCTGATGATTTAGAATTTGCAACATATAAAGTGTTATTGATATAGGCATTGGCCTTTGGAGTACCATAACTATTAGCACGTGTTGCTGTTACAACTTCTTGTCCTGGCAATTGGTAAAGTTGATCTGGAACCCAGTCAGCAATTGCTTGAATACCTTGCTTGTGAAGCGCCTTAAGGGCATCACGAAGATCTTCTTTAGAACCGTATTTGTTATTCTTGCTCATGGCAAGGTCATATCGGTCAGTAAAGGCATAACCATTTTGGATAACAGAATCAAGGAAGGTACGGTCATCAGCCGATACAAATTGAGGAGCCATCTCGAATGATGTGATTCCCCATGACTTGAAGAGTTCTGCATTTTCTGCAATCAATTTATTAGTATATTGGCTATCTTTTTCAACAAAATCTTGGAAGTTTGAGAAACCTTCATAGATAACTTGTGAGTCCAATGCTTCAGTAGCAGAAAATGTCTTGTCAAGTTTCTTATCTGAACCTTTAACACGGATATCTTGGTTATCAGGTGCACCTACTGGTACCCAAACACCAAGATAACCTCTCATATCAACAGTTCGATACCCCTTGATTTCATCTCCACTGAAAGTCAAGTTCCCTTCAGCATCAGTGTATTTAATTTTTCCAGCTGCTGCTGCATCATTTTCGTAAGTGACAATTCCCTTATCAGTACCAAGAAGTAATGGACGGTAGGCTTGGTTAGCATGAAGTTTACCCATGTTAACTTTCAAAGTACCATCACCCAGTGAGAAATCCTGATTATTGGCAATAAGGGTCAACATACCAGAATGTTTACTTGTTTCTGCTACACCCGTAGTTTGGTCAGCAGTCATAATATCTTTACCGTAACGAACAGATGACAAGATTTCTTTTCCATTGAACGTGTCGACTTTCATCGATTGTCCACCTGAAACATATTTCATACGGTTCTTCAAGAGCGTTGTGATAGCATCGTAGTAAGGAGACTTGGTAGCCATATATTGGCCGTTATCCGTATAAAGATCTCCATAATAAACACGAGTTACCTGCTCCATATTTTGAAGAATCAAAGCATAGGCAGCTGGAATATTGTTAATAGTATAACGTTTTTCTGCCTTCTTCATATCTTCATTATAGATTTCAAAGGCACGTTTCAATTCAGCATCAGTCATGGTATAACCATCTGATTTTGGATTGATCTCTTTTTGAACAATATCACGAATGATATCTTGAACAAGGTTATCATGAGCACGCGCAAAGATATAGTTAGCTTGTGTATCTCCATACTTACTATTATTTGTACGGTCTGTCAAACTGCTAGTAATCAAATCTTTCAATGAAGAGCCCGATCCATAAAGTGCACCCATAATTGCATAACGAAGGTTATTATCCATGGCAAGGGCTGCACCATCATGTTTTTGATTATAAGCATTATCATTTAAATCCCAAGCTTCAAGGATAGAAATGTGAGCGAGTGCATTAGCTTCAGATTTATCCACACCAAAGGCTGCTCGGAAGTAGTTTGTATAAACTTGGAGAAGGTCTGCATCAACATTATCAACTGCATCAACACGGATACCATCAAAGTTAGCATCCTTATCACCCATAACAATTGATCCCCAGTTCACAAGATAGTGAATTTGGTTCAACTGCTCAGCTTGCACAACTGGATTTGAGTTATCAACGTCATTGGCAAGTAGGAATTCATAACCACCCAAGTATCTTCCTGTACCATTTAGAGAACCATCTTGGTTACTTGGTGTACGGTTAAGCAAACGGTAATCAGAATTTGCCCAAGGGGTCTTGTCATTATTGACATAAAGAAGAGCTCCCCCTTGAAGGTGGTCAGCAAGGGTATAGTTTTCAGTTGTAGTATTCCACTGGTCTTGTTCTTTTACAAAAGACTCAATTGCTTGACGAAGCCATTCAGTTGATTTTTTAGCTGAAATTTCTTGTTCAATCTTAATTTGAATTGTCTTAGCAGCTGCATTCAATTCAGATTGACTTTGGCTGGTTGAATAAGTTGCGTTAAGGTTAAAGTGTTTAGAGAAAGTATTGAGGTAGGCAACTTGTGTATCTACATCAGGCCACCATGCCATCAAAAGTGGACGGAAGTCTTTCTCAGTTGATACACGCCATTTTTCACCATTTTCCAAAATAGTGACTGGACGGTACCAGCTATTAGGTGTCAAATAACCATCTACCAACTCAAAGCTTTCTTTCTTAGAATCGTAAGCACGGTTATGTGAAGAGAAAGCATCAACTAGATTAGTTGTACCTGGTGTGAACGAGTGTGTTGATGTGCTTGTCAAAGCACCATCTTTACCAAAGTAAAGCAACTGGCCATTAACTGAAACAGCAAAGTTTGTTTTGTATGAACCATCTTCTTTGACATAATAGTATTTACCATCAACTTGTTTGATGTTGTCCAAAGAGAGTGCTGCTGTTTCTTCTTTTTCAGTAACGCCAGATTTTGGTTTTTCAGCTACTGTAAGCGTTGTATCTGTCGCAGTCGCAGTTGTAGCTGGTGCTTCTGTTGTTGCATCATTTACTACTGTTGCACGATCAGTTGTTGCTGGTGCCACCGTATTAGCACTTGTATCTGCTGCAGTGGTTGCTGCCGCAGGAGTTTCGACTGTTGTAGTATCAGCAGCCTTGTCAGTTGTTACTGCTGTCGCATCTGTCGTAGCAGTTGCTGCTGGAGCGGCTACTTCATGCGTTTCAACGACAACATCGCTTTCAGCTGTCGTAGAGGCAACTGGTTGAGTTGTTTCATCAGCTGAAACCTTTTGATTGGCAACTGTAGCGCCACCTACGATAGAGGCAAGTGCTGCCGAAGTGACGGCAATCGTCACCCACTGCTTCTTAACTTTGTGAAGCTTATAATGTACCTTTTTTCCCATTTTAGGTCCTCTTTTCATTTTCCTAGTTTGAATGAAATCTACATAATTCAAACAATTTCATTATAGCATATTTTTTTCAGCCTTTTCGAGTCTTTATCAAGTCATTTCAATTTTTAATCATAATGTAAATTGAAAAACATTTTGACAATCATTAAAAACTACCGAATGTCGAAAACGGTAGTTTTTTCTATATTTTTAGGAAAATTTTTAGACCCTAATTGTCAAGTCAAGTGCAACAAAGATGTTCCTCTGATTAAGTGAGTATCTTTCAAGCTGTTTGAGTTAGCT
>OKWN01000627.1_pt1 | contig 13145 bp, 14 predicted proteins | sample 1607151 | NCBI WGS metagenome assembly OKWN01 (sample SAMN07501046, study PRJEB24779) | human gut metagenome | isolation source: stool | host: human infant | place: USA: Pittsburgh, PA | reverse complement strand
GCAAGATTAAGAAGTATGTCACCGTTAGATGAAGAAGTAGTAGGAGAGAATGTGTATTTAAATATTATAAATAGTGCAAAAAACTATGTATATATTTTTACACCGTATTTGATTATTGACAATGAAATTATGACAGCTCTTTGTTTAGCAGCTAAAAAGGGAGTAGATGTAAAGATAGTAACTCCAGGAATACCGGATAAAAAGACGGTATTTAAACTTACAAGGTCTTATTATCCTCAATTAATAAGAGCTGGTGTGAAAATATATGAATATACTCCAGGGTTTATTCATGCTAAAGTATTTATCTGTGATGATGAGATTGCAACAGTGGGAACAATAAACATGGATTATAGAAGTTTATACTTACATTTTGAGTGTGGAGTGTATTTATATAAATGTAAATGTTTAAGTGATATTAAAAAAGATGCATTAGATACAATTTCAAAAAGTAGGGAATTTTCTGATCAAGATATAAAAGATGGTAGAAGATATGCCTTATGGCAGGCGATACTTAGAGTATTTGCACCACTTATGTAGCGGTATCAATTGACAAATAAAGTGAATTTATATTAAAGATAAGAAATTTATAAAAAGTTTTATCTAAATAAAAGGGGAATTATTAAACTAAAGTATAACTAATAAAATACTCTCAGTAATAAATAAAAATTTATTACTGAGAGTATTAATTTTTTACTCTAATTAGATACTGGTAAAGTGATTTTTCCATTTTTGATTAAAGTTAATAAGTAAATTGCTTCCTCGCGAGCATAAATATCGTAAATGGTATCAGTATCGTAATCAACAACCATTTTTAAAGCATCGAGAACTCTATTACCTTTAATTATTTTCAATAATGATTCAACCCTATTATAAATATCTAAGATATTTTCATCAATTAATATAGGATCATATCTATGTATATCATATGTAAATTCATTTTTAGCTTGTCGATTAGATAAAAAACTTAAATTATTTAGGAATGTTTCCATATATAAACCAACAAACCAAGGACTGGCACTTTCAAAATTTTCAACCAATTCATCATCACTAAGATGTAGATTATTCATATTAGCACCTCCATTATGTTATTAATTATAGGATTTGCTATAAATTAATATTTGCATACATGTAAATCATGGTAAAAACAAAGAACCATAATTTTCAAAATAATAGAGTTATGAATTGAGAAAAATAATACTAAAAAGTATAATTGGAGGTTTTTATGGCTAATAAAATTGTAAATCCAAATGCAAGAGAAGCTTTAAATCAAATGAAAATGGAAATTGCAAATGAATTAGGTATGGAAGTTAATACATCAGGAGGCAATAAAACCTCTTATGCTAATGGTAAACAAGGTGGAAATTTGGGTGGACTAATGAGTAAAACCCTAGTAAACATGGGAAAAGAGGAATTGATTAGACAGTATTATAACAAATAGGTTAAAAAGACTGCATAAGCAGTCTTTTTTTTATTGTAAATTAACTTATTTACAGCAATATACATGTTAATTATTGACTATTCAACATATTTCCCATAGAATAACAATATGTTGATAGAAGTCAAGATATAAAACTATATATGATAAATACAACATAAAAAAATTGAGAAAATTATGTAGAAATAAATTGTATTTGTGTTACAATTTTATTGTAATGTACTTAAAAGGAAGGAGAAATATATGTTACGTACATCATTAGGCTATACTTTAGTCAGAACATTTCCAGAATGTGCGATAGTTTTAGTTGTTGGATGTTACTTTTTAAATTTAAAAATTTCAAAAATAACCTTATTAAAAAAGACATTAATGCTAGGGGTAATTCAAACATGTATTAGGATGTTACCAATTAGCTTTGGAATACATACGATTATAGGAATGGCTCTTGTTTTATTTGTATTAGTAGATATGTCAAAAAATACTTTTATTAATTGTATAATGGCTTTGTGTAAAATATTTTTATGTTTAATACTTAGTGAAGTTATTTATATATCTTTAATTACAAATATATTGTCAATTCCTAGAGGTATTTTAGTAGATAATTACAGTGTAATGAGTGCAATTTATACATTGCCATCTCTTATTATATTTGCTATATTAGCGTTTATAATGGAGTTTATTAACAGAAGATTTCAAGAAGGGAATAGGGTTAACCATAATGAATAATATAACTGAAAATATTTCTGAAAAAATTGCTTTTAGTTTATGTGAATCCAAAGATAAATCAACTGATGAATTTGAAGTATTAAGATATGGTGTTTTTGCATTTTTACATGTACTTATTGCAATGATACTAACTATTATATTTGGTATTATAACTAACACTTTATTTCAAATAGCAATAATATCGTTAATGGCTGGATTAATGAAAAGGAATTCAGGAGGAATACACTGTTCAAGTCCAAATAGATGCGTAGTAACAGGAATAATAATATCTTATATATTTGCATTAATAGGTAAATTTTCAATAAATATTAAATTAGAAATATTATGTTTATTAATTATTATTATGTTAATTCATTCTTTTATAATAATATATACCAAATGTCCTGTACCTTCAGAAAATAAACCATTAAAAAAAGAATCCACAAGAAAAAAATTAAGGAAAAATTCATTTTGTATATATTCAATATGTTTGATACTATTTATAATTAATATTTTATTAAACTTATTGAATTATAAATATAATTTAAATTCATTGGTATTATGTATGATACTAGGTATATACATGCAGGCATTATCATTAACAGCGTTAGGAAGTAATTTTATATTATTTATAGATAAAATTTTATTAAAGTGTAAGATTTAATGTATGGTATTAACTAATTATGCGTTAATATAAAAACTCATAAAGGAGATGTGAAAATGGGAGCATTAGCAAATTTCTTTACTAAAGTTGCAAAGAATGCAAGTACATATTGTTTTGTAATATTCTTTGAACCTGAAGTTCCAAAATCTTTAAGAGAAGAGTAAAAGGTTAAAGGACCATAGGAGATTTTCTTATGGTTCTTTTGATGTGTTATATACATAATAATTTATTGAAATATGGGTGAAGATGCATGAATAAATTTGATTATGAAAGAAGATTGAAAATATTAGAAATTTTAATAGGATTAAAATTTTTATACATTATATTAGCAACTTTAAATATTATAAGTTATTACAATGTGGTTTTAGATATTAATGGAATCGTTATTATGATTGCTTCGGCTTGTTGCATAGCACCGTTTATGATATTTTGCTCAAAGATGATGTATGGAAACACAGAAAAAAGTTTCTTTAATATGCCCACAATTTATAATATAATAGAAACCCTTATATTATTAGTTCTATTTATTATTTTAATGTCAAAAACAGGTGGTTCGGGTAGCTCTTTTAAATATATTAGTACAATCATTGTTTTAATATCTTCTATACAATATAGAAAAGAAATTAGCTTTGCTATAACTATTGCAGTATCGCTTATAATACTGTCATTCAACTTTGTGAATTTTAATGGTACACAAATTTTTAGTTATATGGATACAGCTAAGCATTTTGAAGGCGATATAATATTAATAAGTTCTTTATTAATAACATCTTTTATTATTTCTTTATATATTAATATTGAAAATGATTATAATTTAAAATTAAAAGAACTAGCAGTAAAAGATGGGCTTACAGGTTTATTTAATCATAGAAGCTTTCAAGATATGCTAGACTCATATATAACTAATTCTCAAAAAGAAGATAAAGAAGTTTCTTTATTATTTATGGATATAGATAATTTTAAGAATTATAATGATGTAAATGGTCACCAAAAGGGAGATTGGCTTCTTACAAAATTAGGTGAAATTTTGAGAAATACAGTTGGTGAACTTGGAGTGGTAGCTCGTTATGGTGGAGAGGAATTTGCTATAATTTTATATGATCAGACTGAAGAAGCAGCACTAAATTTAGGGGAATTGATTCGTCAAAATATACAGCAAACATATTTTACAGGTCAAGATTATCAGCCCAACAATCACATAACAGTTTCTATTGGTGTAGCAACCTATCCTAAAGTTGCTAAAAATAAAAAACAATTAATTGAACTTGCAGATAATGCTCTATACAGAGCAAAGTCTTTTGATAAAAACAGAGTTGAAAGATATTATAATATACTAGATGAAATAGATAAGAGTATTGATAAAAAGGCATTAGAATCAATTGCCAGTATGTTAAATAAAATAAATAAAAAAGATAAATATACTTATGGTCACTCTGAAAGGGTAGTTATTTATGCTAAAAAGTTTGCGACATATTTGAATTTAGATGAGCAAGCTAAAAAAGATTTGCTTCTAGCAGCGTATTTACATGATATTGGTAAGTTAGAAATATCAAAAGAATTATTAAACAAAAGAGAAAAATTATCTCAAAGTGAGTTTAATATTTTAAGACAGCATCCAACTCTTGGAGCTGACTTGGTAAGTAATATAAAAGATTTTAATGCGGTTGAACCTATAATAAAATACCATCATGAAAAATATGATGGAACGGGGTATCCATGTAATTTAAAGGGTGACGAAATTCCATATTTAGCTAGGATTTTAACTATAGTAGATAGCTTTGATGCCATGACATCAAAAAGGCCGTATAATATAAGAAAAGATTATAATCAGGCAATTGTTGAATTAAAAAAATGTGCTGGAATTCATTTTGATGCAGATTTAACATGTAAATTTATAGATATGCTTCAAAGTGATATGTTGAATAAGAAAATCTCTAGAGAGTTAAAAGACATATTACCATTAATGAACTAAATAAAAGTGCTTAATAATAAAAGTCTTTCTGAGAATTATATAATTTTTAGAAGGCTTTTTATATTGCTTTGTTTTTGCTACAATTAAATTAAATTTAGGTTGATAAAATATATTCAAAGGGGATAGAAAAATGGGAGATTTAGGAGTTAAGTATATATTTGAATCGCAGGATCAATTAGCCAGCAATATAAGGAGTATATTAAAGTCATTACAGCATAAAGATTATAATAATTATATAGAAAAACTATATGAAGGTTTTATAAATGACATATATGAAAATACATATACATTTAAAGAAAGTAAAAAAATATTAACTACCTTGTATTATTCGCTAGAGATGATAAAGGAGAATTTAGATAAAAATAACTTGCTTAGAAAAGGTGATTTTTTCGAGGGAAACGTAAATAGTCAATGTTTAGCTGAAGAAATAATAAATGGCATTGTTATATCTTCTAGAAATGAACATGAAGAAGGTAAATTGAAATATTATGGATATTTACTTGGAAACATAATGTTTAAAGATAATCTAGATAGAGACGAATGCAATAGATTAATAAAATTATCTAGACAATTAACTTATTGTCAGATTAAATTAATTAATATGTATGTAATTTCTCAAACTATTCAAATTCCGATATTACAAAGAGAAGATTACACAAAAATAGGTATAGGAGACTATAAGCTATTAGGAATACTGCAGGATACATTGGATATGATACAAAAATCAATATTAAATGGAAGTGGAAAATTAGTTTTAGATATGGTTCAAATAAATCCATCTAAGATAAAAGTACAGGGAATTGGAACATTATTATACAACTATATGTCTTTAAATAAAATGCCTTACGATGAATTGGAGGATATATTAGATTTATTATCTAAGCATAAATAATATTATAAAAATAAGTGTTCTATATAGAGCGCTTATTTTTATTTTAGATTAAAAATTTGATGATTTAATTGTAAAAAAAAATAAATATAAATATAAAAAATAATAGTGCAAACGGTTGCATAAAAATATTGACACCGATATTTAAGCTATGGTAGTATCATTATATAAATTAAGGTAAATTATATATAATTGTAAAGAGCAATTATAAAATTATTAAATACTAAATGAGGGAGAGGACCAGAATTAATGAAAGATAAAATATTTGGTGTTTTACAACGTGTGGGTAGATCATTTATGCTACCGATAGCTATTTTACCAGTAGCAGGTTTATTTTTAGGAATAGGTGGATCATTCACCAATGAAACAATGTTAAATGCTTACGGGTTAATGGGAATTATGGGACCGGGGACACCTATAAATGCATTTTTAACAGTTTTAAGTAATGCCGGGGACATAGTATTTGCAAACTTACCATTATTATTTGCAATGGGTGTTGCAATAGGTATGGCGAAGAAGGAAAAAGAAGTTGCAGCTTTATCTGGAGCTATTGCATTCTTAATTATGCACGCCTCAATAGGTGCTCTTATAAACATTAATGGTGGAACAGAAGCTATGCTTGCTGGTTCTACAGCAAGCGTACTAGGTATAACTTCACTTCAAATGGGTGTATTTGGAGGTATGTTAGTAGGTCTTGGTGTAGCAGCACTACATAATCGTTTTTATAAAATTGAATTACCACAAGTACTATCATTCTTTGGTGGAACTAGATTTGTTCCAATTATATCTGCTACAACTTATTTATTTGTTGGTATATTAATGTTCTATATATGGCCACATGTACAAAGTGCTATTTATTCAGTAGGTAATTTAGTTCAAAGTTCAGGATATGCAGGAACTTGGGTTTATGGGTTTATGGAAAGAGCTTTAATACCGTTTGGACTTCATCATGTATTCTACTTACCATTCTGGCAAACTGCTGTTGGTGGTACTGCAATGGTAGGAGGACAATTAATAGAAGGTGCTCAAAATATATTCTTTGCACAACTAGCAGATCCATCTACAACGCAATTTAGTGTAGAAGCTACTAGGTTTATGTCTGGTAAATTCCCGCTTATGATATTTGGTTTACCAGGTGCAGCACTTGCAATGTATAAATGTGCTAAGCCAGAAAAACGTAAAGTTGCCGGAGGATTATTATTATCAGCAGCATTAACAGCAATGTTAACAGGTATAACTGAGCCAATAGAATTTACATTCTTATTTGTTGCCCCAGTGTTATATGTTATACACTCAATATTTGCAGGAGCTGCTTATATGTTAATGCACATGTTAAATGTTGGAGTTGGTATGACTTTCTCAGGAGGATTAATAGATTTAACGCTATTTGGAATATTACAAGGAAATGCTAAAACTCATTGGATAAATATAGTTTGGATTGGTTTAATATACTTTGCAGTTTACTACTTCTTATTTACGTTCTTAATTAAGAAATTTAACTTTAAAACTCCAGGAAGAGACGATGAAGAAGAAGTTAAATTATATACAAGAGCAGATGTAAATGCTAAAAAAGAAGGACAAGCAGAAAGCCAAGATAACCAAGTATCAGCTATGATATTAAAAGGTTTAGGTGGAGAAGAAAATTTAAGTGATTTAGACTGTTGTGCTACAAGACTTCGTGTAACAGTAAAAGATGCTTCTAAAGTAAGTGAATCTTTACTAAGATCAAGTGGAGCAGCAGGTGTTATAATAAAAGGTAATGGAATACAAGTTATATATGGGCCAAGAGTTACAGTTATAAAATCAAATTTAGAAGATTTTATAGCAAGTGGTGTTAAAGTTGTTTTAGCTGAAGATGTAGCTGTAGAAACTAAAGAAGAAGTAAAAGAAGAAAAAGTTGAAAATGTTTGTGTAATTGTAGCACCAATAGAAGGTAATGCAATATCTTTAGAAGAAGTAGGAGATGGAGTATTCTCTGAAGGTATGCTAGGTAAAGGTGTTGCTATAGAGCCAACTATTGGTAGGGCGGTATCTCCAGTAGATGGAACAGTTTCAACAGTATTTGAAACAAAACATGCTGTAGGATTAACATCAGACAATGGTGTGGAAGTATTAATACACATAGGTTTAGATACTGTTAAATTAAATGGTAAGCATTTCAGTACTCATGTTAAAGCAGGAGACAAAGTTAAGGTAGGAGATCTTTTAGTTGAGTTTGATATAGAAAAAATAAAAGAAGCTGGATATCCAATAGTTACTCCTATAATAATTACTAATACAGATAGTTATGAAGATGTTGAAGTAGTAGCTAAAGGTGCAGTAAAAGAAAAAGATAAATTAGTATCAGTTAGATAGATTGAAAAGATGTAGGAATTAAAACCTACATCTTTTTTTATTAAAGAAATTTATAATTTACTATAAATATTTACGAATTGAGCTTAATATTTATTATATGTATGATGATTGTTGAGTCTTACATATGAATTAAACTGGAGTTAAAGTAAGCATATATGGGTATAAACGATATTGAATATATAAAAATGAATAAAAAAGTTTGTAAAAATACGTACATAATTATTAAAATTAAATAAAAAGTTCATAAAAATTGCAGTATGTATATACTATTTTGACAAATTACTTTATAATAGAATTAAATAATTTTAAGATATTGGAGGAAAAATAATAATGATATTTAAATCAGATATAGAAATAGCACAGGAAGCAAAACCTCTACATATTAGAGAAATCGGTAAAAAATTAGGTCTAAACGAAGATGAACTTGAATTTTATGGTAAATACAAGGCTAAGATTGATTATAATTTATTAAAAATACATAAAAAAAATAAAAAAGCTAAGCTAATTTTAACTACAGCAATAAATCCAACTCCAGCAGGAGAAGGGAAAACTACAACTACAATAGGACTAGCAGATGGATTGCAAAAGATCGGTAAAAAATCAATAGTTGCACTTAGAGAACCATCTTTAGGACCTGTATTTGGAATAAAAGGTGGTGCTGCTGGTGGAGGGTATGCTCAAGTTATACCAATGGAGGATATAAATCTACACTTTACAGGAGATTTTCACGCCATAGGAGCTGCAAATAATTTATTAGCAGCTATGATAGATAACCATATACACCAAGGAAATAAATTAAATATTGATCCAAGAACTATAACTTGGAGAAGATGCGTAGATATGAATGATAGACAATTAAGAAATATAGTTTGTGGTATGGGGAGAAAAGTTGATGGTGTAGTTAGAGAAGACGGATTCGATATAACTGTAGCATCAGAAGTTATGGCAGCTTTCTGCTTAGCTAATGATATTGCTGAACTGAGAGAAAAGTTAGGAAATATCATTATTGGATATAATTATGAAAATCTACCTGTAATGGCTAAAGAATTAAATGCCAATGGAGCAATGGCAGCCTTATTAAAAGATGCATTAAAGCCTAATTTAGTTCAAACTCTAGAGGGAACACCTGCTTTTGTTCATGGAGGTCCATTTGCCAATATAGCTCATGGATGTAACTCTATAATAGCCACAAAAATGGCAATGAATTTTGCAGATTATGTTGTAACAGAAGGTGGATTTGGGGCAGATTTGGGAGCAGAAAAATTTTTAGATATAAAATGTAGAATGGCAGATATAAAACCAGATGCCGTTATTATAGTAGTCACTGTAAGAGCATTAAAATACAATGGTGGTGTAGATAAAGGTAACTTAAATGACACTAATTTGGAAGCTTTAGAAGCTGGTTTGCCCAATTTATTAAAACATGTGGAGAATATTACACAAGTATTTAAATTACCAGCAGTTGTGGCAATTAATGAATTCCCAACAGACAGCCAAGAAGAAATAAATTTAATAAAAGAAAAATGTAATGATTTAGGAGTAAACGTGATTTTATCACAAGTATGGGCAAAAGGTGGAGAAGGCGGAGTTGAGCTTGCTAAAGAAGTAGTAAAACTTTGTGAAGAAGAAAATAACTTTGAATACGCATACTCATTAGAAGGCTCAATCAAAGATAAAATTAATCAGATTGCTAGAAAAATATATGGTGCTGAAGGAGTAGATTTTACTAAAGAAGCAGATAAAGAAATAGCTAACTTAGAAAAATTAGGATTTGATAAATTACCGATTTGTATGGCGAAAACACAATACTCTTTAACAGATGATCCATCAAAGCTTGGAAGACCAGAAAACTTTAGAATAACAGTTAGAAAGATTAATATAAGTGCAGGTGCTGGATTTATAGTAGCTTTAACAGGAGATATTATGAAAATGCCAGGATTACCAAAGGTGCCATCAGCTGAAAGAATTGATATTGATGAAAATGGTGTAATAGTAGGATTATTCTAAAATAAATAGATAATGTAATCTAATCTAAGGTATTAATGAAAAACTAATCATAAATAAAATATTATTTAATTAAGATAAAAGTAGTGATAGTATAAACTTATTGCTACTTTTATTTTTGATACAAATAAGTTTCAAGGGGTATATGTGGTAATAAGTGATTATTGAAAAATATTAAATATATCTGATATAATCAGTAAGTATTTTAATTAGACAAAGATTAGGAGGAGATTAAGTGATTATTCACGGGCAGAAAAGAAAGAATAGATTTAGAAAATTAATATGTATTAGCTTTATTGCTTTTTTCATTTTAGGAACAAACTTGGTTGAAGCGGAAGGTAATAAGAGTATAAATGTTCAAAAAAAGATTGTATCCTTAAAATTAGGACAAGTTACAAATATAAATTACATTGAAAATCAAAACGATGATATAGAATACTATTCAAATAATAGAATGGTGGCTACTATAGACCAAAAAGGAAATATAATAGGAAACATGATAGGAAGTACAACTATCGTAGGAGAAGAAGCAGCAGATGGAGATAAATTAGAGACGGTAGTTATAGTGTATAGAGATTTACTAGAACCTTTAAGTGAAATATCAGAACCAAGATATACTTTAAAAAATGGAATATATACAAATGAGTTTGCAAAAAAGACAGATGATGCTTTACTAATGTTTACTGGAGACTTAATGAACCAAACAAGGCAACAAGAAGCAGCAAAAACAGAAGATGGTACTTATGTTTATAATGATAGTTTTAGTATGGTTAAGTCAATATTTTCTCAAGCTGATTTTGTAGCAGGAAATTTAGAAAGTTTGTTATCTAATACATCGCCTTATATGAGTGAAGAAAAAGCATTAGGTGGTCAACCACACTGTAATGGGCCATCAACTTATCTTGATGCTCTAAAATATGCAGGATTTGATGCTTTAGTTAACTCTAATAACCATATAACTGATAATGGAGAAAGAGGTATATTACAAACTCTTGATTTACTTAAGCAATATAAATTTGCATATACAGGAGCTTTTAGAAATAAAGAGGAGCAAAGATTTATTATTGTAGATGTAAATGGTATAAAAGTTGCTCTTATGTCTTATAGTGAAAAATTCAATGGGAAAGATATAACGTTGGATGAAGATGTAAGAGAAATTATGATTAATAGATACACTAAGGAAGCAGTAGAAAGAGATGTAAAAGATGCAAAAGCTATGGGAGCAGAATATATTATTGCTTATAATCACTGGGGTGTAGAATATACAAATGATTATAACGAAGCTCAAGCAAAAAGTGCTGAAGATATGGCTAATGCAGGAGTTGATTTTATAATAGGTTCTCATCCACATGCACTTCAGACATCTGAAGTTATAAATACAAAGGATAATAGACAGGTACCTGTTGTATATTCTTTAGGAAATTTTATATCACATCAATATAAACCTGTAACTAAAGATAATTTTATATTAACTTTAAATTTAAAAAGAGATAAAGATGGTAAGGTATATTTAGCTGATGAAGGATATATTCCTTGTTACGTTTTTGAAGAATATGATAACATTCCTTATTTAGTAACACCAATATCGAAAGACTTTAATGGTGGAATTGAGAATAGTGAACTAAATGAATCATATATGAGAATAAAAAATGTTGTAAATGGAAGCATACCTGAAATAACATCTTATAGTCAATTAAAAAAATAGACTTTACATTAAAATAAACCCTAATAAGGGTTTATTTTTTTACACATAATTATACATATTCTAATATGATAAATTTGAAGGATCGTAATATTAAAACTATGTATAAGGATAATAAATAAGTGTTAATAATCATAGTATTAAATAGAAATATATTTAGACCTGTTGTTTTTATTTCAACTCCACAGATATTAAATCAGCATTAGGTATTGGCAAAAGGAGGGGAAAATGAAAGAATTAAAAAATGTATTAGTATCATTAATATTAATTTTATGTATGTCATTTGTGACTTATCCATCTACAGTATTTGCACAGGATGAAGATGGTTTGGATAATATTGCAGAGGAATATATTGAGCAGTATGTAGAGCAACGAGAAGGAACTATAACAATACATTTTATTGATGAAACAGGAAAAAATGAAAATTGGCAGTATGATAATCAAGTAGATCCTAATAGTTCAGAATACTATTAAGATGAAAATATAAGCAAAAATGATCGAGAGCTAGCTAAACCTATAATAATTTCTGAATTTGAAGAAGGAGAAGAATTTAATCTAGAAAAACATGCTAAAGAAACTTTGGGACAATTAGCAATAAGAAATTATGTTTGTGTAAAAGGAGACAATCCATTAAGAGGTACTTTTATCTTAGATAATGAAGATAATAATATGTACGTTGGATTATATTTTGAATATCAACCGTACACAGTAATCTTAAATTTCTTAGAAAAAGGAACTGACAAATCTATTGCAAATTCTGAAGTTTATACTTATAAAGGTGTAGAAAAGTTTAACTTCAAAGAAACTGACCCACAAGAGATGAACCAATAGAGCAAGAACAAGAGATATCTAATAAACACAGAGTTATAATAAATTATTTAGAGGAAGGTACTAATAAGGTTTTAGCACCTCTGTTTATATCTATAAAAGTAGAAGATAATTTCAGCTATAATGTTAAATGTTAAGAGTAAAGAAGTAAAAAAATACGTGACTATAAATATGTTAAAACAGTAGGAAATGTAAAAGGAGTAATAAAAGATAAAGATGTAGTTATAAATGTTTATTATAAAAAACTAAAAAATATATAGCTACAGTTAATTATCTAAATAAAGAAAACAAATCTATAATCAAACCATATGTATCAAGTCTAATGGATGAAGGTTCTAATTATGATGTTACAAATCACAATGATATAAAAATAAAAGGATATAATTATTATAAGACAAGTGGAGATTCATTAAAAGGCATACTAAAGTGATAAAATTATAAATGTTCATTATATGGAAGATGGTGAAGAAGTAGCAAAAACAGGAGATGATAATAATCTGATTTTATGGGTTGGGATAGGTATACTAGCAATAGTTATAATTTTTATACTAAACAAAAAATTAAGTAATAAATAAAAAATAATTTATAAAG